>Ga0208825_1000017_pt1 | contig 185770 bp, 175 predicted proteins | sample AD_UKC113_MetaG_FD_184450 | JGI IMG/M metagenome (GOLD analysis project Ga0208825, IMG submission 184450) | Active sludge microbial communities of municipal wastewater-treating anaerobic digesters from Hong Kong - AD_UKC113_MetaG (SPAdes)... | ecosystem: Engineered > Bioreactor > Anaerobic >...
GTCAGCACTTATACATCCTCTTGCGAGTTTGCAAGCGCCTGTAGTTTTGGTAACTAGTCGTCCTTCCCTATTCTGTGCCACTTCCATCGCCACAAATAAAATACTTATGACGGGAAGTCCCCCTTCTTGCGAACTTACGGGGTTAATTTGCCGAATTCCTTGACAATGCATCACTCGTACGCTTTAGTGCGTTTACACCAATCTACCAGTGTCGGTTTGCGGTACGGATACAAACATTTTTTACAATCACCGAAGTGATTGACGATAGAAATTTTTCCTGGAAAATTAATAGGACAAATCGGATTCCCGAAGGTCACCTTTGCATCACAGCTCATGTATATCCGCCGAAGCGGAAACATCTCTCCGGATTTACCTAGAGAAACTCATTTACTGCTTACACCCCAAATCAATAAGGGGCCTGCCTTTTCAATTTTCTGATTCCTTTTCAAATGTTAGTAGTACAGGAATATTAACCTGTTGTCCATCGTATACGCTTTTCAGCCTCTACTTAGGACCGACTAACCCATGGATGACTGCCATAGCCATGGAAACCTTAGATATTCAGCGAGCAGGGTTTTCACCTGCTTTACGTTACTCATCCCAGCATTCTCACTTCTATATGCTCCAGCGACGCCTTACGGGCCACCTTCACAGCTTTTTATCAACTGCTAAGTTGATCATATATAGAACGCTCCTCTACCACTCACTTAGTTCCGAAGAACTAAATAAATCCGCAACTTCGGAATCTATCTTCAGCCCCGTTAATTTTAAGTGCAAAATCTCTTGACTAGTAAGCTTTTACGCATTTTTTAAAGGATGGCTGCCTCTAAGCCAACCTCCTAGCTGTCTGAGAAATTTCACTTCCTTTACCACTAAGATAGAATTTAGGGTCCTTATTTGACGATCTGGACTGTTTTCCTTTCGAGCACAGGAACTTAGATCCCTGACTCTGACTGCTGTAATGTACAATATGGTATTCGGAGTTTAACTGGATTGAGTACTCTTTCGAGCCTCAGATCCAATTAGTGCTCTACCCCCACATTTTAAATTACAACGCTAGCCCAAAAGCTATTTCGAGGAGAACCAGCTATTACCAAGTTCGTTTGGCATGTTACCGCTAACCACAAGTCATCTCATAATTTTGTAACATTAAAGAGTTCGGGCCTCCATCATGATTTCTCACAACTTCACCCTGCTCATGGCTAGATCACTTGGTTTCGGGTCTCGTGCATGTGACTCAAGCCGCCCTATTCAGACTTGCTTTCGCTTCGGCTCCCCAATAAACATGGTTAACCTTGCCACACACAACGAACTCGCTGGGTCATTCTTCAATAGGCACGCCGTCACCGGATATACCGGCTCCGACTGCTTGTAAGCATACGGTTTCAGTAACTATTTCACTCCCCTAACAGGGGTACTTTTCACCTTTCCCTCTCTATACTAATTCACTATCGGTCGCAAAAGATATTTAGCCTTACCAAGTGGTTTTGGTAGATTCCCACAAAATCTCACGTGTTTCGTGGTACTTAAGGAATTAAAAGAAGGTCATATTTTTTTGTGTACGAGGCTTTCACTCTCTGTGGCATATCTTTCCAGATATTTTCTACTAAAACATGACTTTGTAACTTCTCGAATTGTTTGCTACCAATTCATTTAATCCTTACAACACTCATATCGCACGAGTAGCAACCTACGAGTTCAAGTCCTCAATCATCGCAACGCGAATCATGATTTCTATTCCTCTTACACGATATGAGTTTAGGCTCTTCCCTTTTCGCTCGCCACTACTGGGGGAATAAACTCGTGTTCTTTTTTCCTGCAGGTACTGAGAGGTTTCACTTCCCTGCGTTACCATCAATACAGCTATTAATTCACTGTAAGACAATTAGATATAACTCTAATTAGGTTACCCTATTCGGAAATCCCCGGATCAAAGCTTGTTTGACAGCTACCCGAGGCTTATCGCAGCCTACTACGTCCTTCATCGGTCTTTTGCGCCAAGGCATTCACCATATGCTCTTTGTTCGCTTAATTGAAATTACTTTCTATTCAGTTTTGAATGTGCAAGAGAATTTTTGTGAATTCTATCGCATATAAATAATTGGCCTACCTCAACGATAAAAATATGCACAAAAACTCGTACAACGGAAATTAAAGATTTCTCTTCTTTTTCCGATATTTGTGGACCTGAGGAGAGTCGAACTCCTGACCTCTTCATTGCAAATGAAGCGTTCTGGCCAGCTGAACTACAGGCCCTCTTTCGAATCTGGTGGGCGCACCAAGAATCGAACTTGGGACCTCAGTCTTATCAGGACTGTGCTCTAACCAGCTGAGCTATACGCCCCTCGTATCTCACAATAATATAAAGAACTTAGCTATTAAAAGCTAAAAAGTGACAGGAAAGTCCGGTTAACTCCTTAGAAAGGAGGTAATTCAGCCGCAGATTCCCCTACGGCTACCTTGTTACGACTTAACCCCAGTCATAAGCGTTACCTTCGTCATTCTATCCACAAGGGATAAAACGCCTTCGGGTATCACCTACTCCCATGGCTTGACGGGCGGTGTGTGCAAAACCCGAGAACGTATTCACCGTGACATGGCTGATTCACGATTACTAGCGAATCCGACTTCATGAGGTCGAGTTGCAGACCTCAATCCGAACTGAGACCAACTTTAAAGGATTAGCTCCGCCTTGCGGCTTGGCTTCCCATTGTATTGGCCATTGTAGCGTGTGTGTAGCCCAGGACATAAGGGCTATGCGGACCAGACGTCATCCCCACCTTCCTCTCCGTTTTACCGAAGCGGTTTCCTAAGACACTTGTAACATAGGATAGGGGTTGCGCTCGTTTCGGGACTTAACCCTACATCTCACGACACGAGCTGACGACGGCCATGCAGCACCTGTGTATCACCCTCGAAGGCTACCCTATTTTCATAAGGTATGCAGATACATTTCAAACCCTGGTAAGGTTCTTCGATTGCCGTCGAATTAAACCACGCGCTCCTCCGCTTGTGCGGGTTCCCGCCAATTCATTTGAGTTTTAGCCTTGCGGCCGTACTTCCCAGGTGGGACGCTTAACGCGTTAGCTGCGGCACTCAGTACTTCCATCCATCTCCGAAGAGTTGAATAGTTGTACCAAACACCTAGCGTCCATAGTTTACAGCGTGGACTACACGGGTATCTAATCCGTTTTGCTACCCACGCTTTCGAGCCTTAGTGTCAGACAAGGACCAGCGAATCGCCTTCGCCACTGATGTTCCTCCCAATATCAACGCATTTCACCGCTCCACTGGGAATTCCATTCGCCTCTTCCTGTCTCAATTTCTGTAGTTTCCAAAGCTTTTCCACGGTTAAGCCGTGGCCTTTAACTAAAGACTTACAGAAACACCTACGCATCTCTATACACCCAATAAATCCGGATAACGTTCGCACCCTACGCATCACCGATGCTTCTGGCACGTAGTTAGCAGGTGCTTATTCATATGGTACCGTCATTTATTCTTCCCATATAAAAGGAGTTTACGATCCGAAGACCTTCTTCCTCCACACTGTGTCGCTGCGTCAGGGTTGCCCCCATTGCGCAAGATTCCTAATTGCTGCCTCCCGTAGGAGTATGGACCGTGTCTCAGTTCCATGGTGGCTGACCGCGCTCTCACGCCAGCTACCCGTCTTAGCCTTGGTAAGCCATTACCTCACCAACAAGCTGATAGGATGCGGACTCCTCTTGAAGCGCCGTAACTTTACTTGCAAGACATAAAGAGATGCAAGACTATCGAGTATTATCCCATCTTTCGATGAGCTATTCCCGACTTCAAGGCAGATAATCCACATGTTACTCACCCGTTTACCACTATCCAAAGAAGAAAAACTCTTTACCGAAGTATTGAGTTATTCAAATAGGACCGTTCGATTTGCATACCTTAGGCACACAGCCAACGTTCATCCTGAGCTATGATCAAGCTCTCATTGAAAAAATACTTAACTAACAACTGTCAAAGACAGTAGACCAACCAGTATATGATGTTGGATTTTGGATGTTTGACTAAATGAATTGTATGAACCAATCACACAATAATATTTAGAAAGTCATAAAATTTTAGACTTCCTGTCACTTTTAAACTTTTAATGAGCTGAGTATGGGTAATACCTCTGACTCACTAAACATTACAAAACACAAAGAAATGTTTCTTTAGAAAAAGAATTTCTAAGAGGAAACCTGCTTCTTTTTAATCATCCCAAACTCGTGCTGAGTATCATATCACACACATATGATCTGTGCAAGTCCCTATGCGGAATCAAACTCATTTCGTACATAATATAATTAAAATGCCCTTATACAGGACTTTTATGTCTAGCGAACAAATTTTTGCACCTCAACTCTTTTACAAAGAATAATCCAATCTATCCGAATAAAATACTGGTTCACATGTCAAATTGATTTTTAATCCTTTCAATATCCTAGCATCACCATTATGAACTATATATGTACCATGAGCCTCACAGTTTTTAAGCTTGGTTATTCCCTTTAAAGCTTTTCCAACAGAAGGATTTGTCACTGAAGAAATACTCAAGGCAACTAAAACCTCCTGCAGCGTAAGAGGCATCTTTTCTCCTGTAACTTTTGGCATTAGCTTTAATATTGGCTTCAACACAGATGGGGATAACAAATCTATATTATCAGGTATCTCTTCAATTTCCTTAATAGCATTAAGTATTAAGCTACTCGCTGGGCTCAAAAGATTAGTTTCCTTTCCAGTAATAATTTTTCCATTTGGTAATTTAAGAGATATCACATGCTTCTTTTCTTTCTGAGATTTCTTTAGTGCTGGTTTAACAACATCAAGATAATTTTCATCTATTCCGAGCTCATTCATCAATTTTTTCACCCTTTCAGGCGTATCTGCATCTGTCACTCCTGTTTTGTAATTACACATTTCATTGAAGTACCTTCTTACTATTTCCTTCTTTGACGCATCTTTAACAACTTCATCGTTTACAATACATTCCCCTATCATATTTACACCCATATCTGTTGGAGAATAGTAGATATTTTTTTTGAAAATGCGATACAAAATTGTTTTTAATACTGGAAAAACTTCTAAATCACGATTGTAATTCACTGCTTGTATCCCATATTTCTCTAGATGGAAATAGTCAATCATATTTACATCTTTAAGATCAGCTGTTGCAGCCTCATACGCCATATTGAGGGGATGCTTTAATGGCAGATTCCAAACAGGCATCGTCTCAAATTTTGCATATCCTGCATTAACCCCTCGCTCATGTTCATGATACAGTTGGGATAGACATGTTGCTAATTTTCCAGATCCTGGACCAGGAGCATTTACTAGTATTATTTTTTTGCTTGTTTCAATATATGGATTTGCTCCATATCCCTCTTTACTGACAATCGTGTCAATATCCGTTGGATACCCTTTTGTGAACTTATGTATATATGTTTTTAATCCATACCTTTTAAGTTTTTCTATGAATCTATCTGCTGTCGGCTGATTATTATACAGAGTAACTACAACCGAATTTATACTAAAACCCATCTGTCTTAGGTGGTCTATTAGACGGAGAACTTCCATATCATATGTAATCCCATATTCTGCACGAACTTTCTTCTTCTCTATGTCTCCTGCGTTTATACAGAAAATTATCTCTAAATCATCCTTTAACTTTTCAAGCATTTTTACTTTTACATCTGGACGAAATCCTGGAAGGACTCTAGATGCATGAGTATCATCAAAAAGCTTTCCACCTACCTCTAGGTATAGTTTGTCAAATAATTCAGTCCTTTTTTGGATATTTTCACTTTGAATCTTTACATATTTATCATTATCAAAACCGAGTTCCATCTCGGGGTTATATTGTAGCATTCATATGAATATTCTTTCAATTGAGTTATTTCAATATTGCTAATGCCTCATATTAAACATCTCAGTAAGTTCCTTTACTGTAGTTGCTTCATTTACACTTTTATCCCTATTCCACTCTACTAATCTTGGAAATCTTAAAGAGAGCCCACCACCTATATCTTCTTTTGATATACCTTTTGTTATTTCATCTGCTTCTACAGTAAATACAACTTCTGGATATACCCATACATCAGGAACAAGAATTGAAGGACACAATACATTTGGAAGTTGATGATCTACGGTTTTTTCATCAAGTTGCTTCTTTATCTCTTCAAGAAGTTCATCACTAAAACCAGTTCCAACTTTACATACAGCCTCAAAACAATCATTTTCCTCGTTATACAAAGCACCTAAAACTGCACCTATACCAAATTTAGATCTTCTTCCTGAACCGTGAAAATACCCTACACATACTAAATCTACTGTATCCACCAATGTATTTACCATTGATTTTTTTAATTTTATCCAATCATAATTTCTTACTCCTGGAAGATATGCTCCTTCTCTCTTCTTTACAATCACACCCTCGTTTCCTTCATCGATATTTTTGTTGAATATCTTCTTTAAAGCACTCATATCAGCAATATAGTCTGTCGTACATCTAGAGATATTTCCTTCTACTCCCATCTCTTCTAGCTTTTTAATCCTCTCCTCCGTATTACTTTGAGATATATCTCTACCATTAAGATACAAAACATCAAAGCACATGGCCCTAACAGGAACATCTTGTTGCATTGTATCTACATTGTATTTTCTTCTCCTCTGCATGGTTTCTTGAAAAGGAAGAAATTTACCATTTTTGTAACCTAAAGCTTCGGAATCTAGTATGAAAGATTTTTCTTTCATCTGCCTCGCACTTTCTACTATCTCTGGAAACATTTCTGTAATATCTTCAAGGTTTCTAGTAAAAAGCTTAACAGTAGTACTATCGCTTTCATTGGCAAACAGACCTTTTTCTTCTTGTGGAATGTATTGTTCCCACAGCACATTTTTATCTATGCGAGGATCATTTTTTGTCTCGTATTTGTGTATCTGACACCTTAATCCATCAAATTTAGGCTGGACAAGAAATGGAACTTCAAACCTTTCAAAAACTTCTGCAAATGAACCAACCCTTTCTACTAATCTTGCTAAAACTGGAACTCCTGGTTGTAATGAAACACTATTTAGATTAGTTTTTGCTTGTTTAGGTGTTGTCCCAACTATCTGTGAACATATATATCCTATGTCTGTACATACTCCATATGCTCTGTCTAATTCTTCACGAAGGCTTTTGTCGTGGCATACAACAAAAGAGAAAACATCTAACAATGTTTTTGCACTAACACCAAATCTAAGTTCCCCACAAATTATTCTTACAAAATATTTTGCCTCTAGAGGACTAAATGATTTAAGGCTTTGGAGAATTAAGGTGTTTTTTCTTTCAACAGAGCCTGTCCCAGTGATATTCATAATTTCCCAAAGAAGTTCATATACTTGTAAAAGAGTTTTTTCTTCTGAAGAGAATTTCCCACTTAATGCGAAGAATTCTACAGTTTCTCCTATGTCTCCTAGCTCATTTCGTTTTTTCCTAATATCTAAGTTAAGCCCATTTGCTTTGATATATTGAGACATTAAATTAACAAGACTCTTTTCAGAATAGTTAAATTCAACAGGAACAAATGGAGGTGCTATTCGCCCTAGTATTAAGTATGAAAGTATTTCTGCATCTGTTTCTTTTAATTGAGCATAGAAATCGGCAAGTATATATGTCATGTCATTTCTAGCAGAAGTTTCTTCTATTTCTTTAAACATTTCACAAACTTTTTTGAATGTGGTTTCTTTGTATTTACTTTGCATACCTGTATGTTGTTGATTTTGTAGTTCCTTCTTGGAGGATAAGTCCTTTTTGCATAAGTACATTCATATCTCTTCTTAAAGTTCTAGAAGAGACATTGGGTATGAGAGAATGTAATTCTGCTGGTGATATTATTCCGTTTCTTTTTATCTCATTGAGAATTAGTGTCTGTCTTGTATTTAAACCGTTGGAGAAATTTACTCCGACATCTTTTTTTTCGAAGGAATTTTTTTTCTTAGATTTCTGGTGTCTAAGAAATGTAATCAAAAGCAATCCTAAAATTAAGCCAACTATGTACCATACGGTATTTGAATTATCCTTTTTAGTATTTTCTTCCATATCAGAGATTGTAAATAATTACTTGGTATATTCTAGCATATATTGCGTAGGAGAAAGTTTTCACTTAAGACGAATTCGATGTTTACTGCACAATCTATTCTAAATCTGCTAAATTCTTTCCTCGAGAAATACTTATATCAAGAGGAGCATTCAGGCTTACAACAGTCTTAGCAATATATCCTACTTTCTTTTGAAATTCACTCAACTTCTCTTCTTTTACCTCAAATACAAGTTCATCATGAATTTGTAGAAGTATGTATGCTTCATTTTCAAATTCTTCCTGTATTAGCTCGTCCATTTTTATCATTGCTAATTTCATGATATCAGCTTCACTTCCCTGTATAGGCATGTTAATAGCTTCTCTTTGAGCTGCTTTCAAAAGCCTGAAATTTTTTGAAGAAAGACCTTTAATATGTCTTGTAGTACCAAACATAGATTGTACATATCCTCTCTTGTAGGCTTCTTTCTCCAAATTCCTGATGTAATTTTCAACACCAACATAATGTGCAAAATAGCTCTGGATATATTTGGAGGCAGCATCAGTATCTATACCTAACATACTTGCTAAACCATAGCCAGTCTGTCCAAAAAGAACTCCAAAATTAACTGTTTTTCCAAGACTCCTTTCTTCCTTAGTAATATCCTCTGCTCTCTTCCCAAGAATTCTGCTAGCTGTTGCAGTATGCACATCTATCCCATCTTTAAAATCTCTAATGAGAAGATCGTCATTTGAGAGGTGTGCCATTATCCTAAGCTCCATTTGCGAATAGTCTATACCTAAAAATACAAACCCTTCCCTTGCCTTAAATGCTTTTTGTAAGTCTTTTGCTAAATCTCCCTGCGCAGGGATATTTTGAAGATTTGGATTTGCTGAAGATAATCTTCCAGATGTTGTTCCAGTTTGTTTAAAATCAGTATGTACTGTGTTGTCTCCACTTTTTTTTGCAAGGTCTAACAAAGGAAGAACATATGTTGTTAGAATTTTATTCAATTCTCTGTACTTTAGTATTTGTTCAACAGATGGGTGATAGCTTTTTAAGCCGTCGAGTACAGATTCTCTCGTAGATTCCTTCCTTCCTTTTGGAAGTCCTAATTCGTTAAACAGTATGTCACTTAATTGTTTGGGAGAATTAATGTTGAACTGATGACCAATGGTATCAAAGATCAGTTTTTTGGTTTCTTCAATATTTTCATTGAGCTGATTTTTTAAAGAATCAAGCCAATCAATATCTACTAATATGCCTCTATTTTCCATCTTGTACAGAACAGTCGACAAGGGAATTTCTATATTTTCTAAAACTTTTTTGTAATGTTCCTCACGAATGTTAAGAAAATCTCTTAGACTTTCTTTTGTATGATCATATAGTTCTATTTTATCAGCATTTTCTATTTGATTTAGTTTAATTTCTTCAATAGTATCCAATATTTTCTCTTTTTGAGATGGATGAATTTTACTTGGGAGAACATTTTTTGAATAGTCAAAAGAGAGATCTTTTAGCAAGTACCCTCTTCTTTCTGAATTGATCAGATGAGCAAAAAGATTTATATCATGAATGTGTGTTCCTGAAATTATTTTGTACAAAGGAACTGAATTTTCAAATGAATAGCTAATTACATCATTTCTTAAGTCTATTTTAAGATTGTCCACTTTAGAAACAAAATCTCTTGCTTCTCCGTTTTTCTTTCTTCCCCTTACCATTAAGTATTTTTGAGATATAGCTGATTCATCTACATCAATGTATGCTATTACTATGTTTGTACAATCTTCTAAGAATTCATTTATTTCTTTTTCATCATTCCATTCCCACTCCTGTGCAGGGGAAGAAAATATACTCAATTGAGTAGCTTGTACCTCTTCTTCTTTTTGCTTTAGTTTATCTAACCTTGGGATTAGTGATTTAAAGGCATATTTTTTAAAAACTTCTAATACTTTATTCTTATCAAAGTCTTTTAGTACACATTTGTCTAATGATATTTGAATATCAACATTTTGGTCTATCTCTGCAAGCCTCCTACTTAGTTCTGCTTGTTCTATACCCTCTTTGAATAATTCCGAATGTCTTGGTTTTAAGTCTTTGAGATTTTGATAGATATTGTTTAGAGAACCATATTTGTTTAGTAATTCAATTGCAGTTTTGACCCCTATCCCTTTGATTCCAGGAATGTTGTCAGATGGATCTCCTGCTATTGCCTTGAAATCTACAACTTGTTCTGGGTAGCATCCTAGATATTTGAAAGTCTCATTTCTATCGTATGCAACTAAATTCTTGAAATTTCCAGAAGGTAGACAAACTTTTACATTTTCTCCAACAAGTTGAAGAAGGTCTCTGTCACCACTCAAAATGTATAGCTCAATATTTTGATTGCACCATTTCCCTTCTTTTACCATTTTCGCTATGGTTCCAAGGATATCATCAGCCTCAAATCCTTCTTTTTTTAGTATTGGAATATTGAATGCTTCTAGTATTTCCTCAACTATTGGAAATTGATCAATTAATGATTGGTCTGTTGGTTTTCTGGTGGATTTGTAGTCTGCAAATTCTACATGTCTGAATGTAGGCTTAGCAGTATCAAAAGAGCATAGGACATATTTAGGGTCAAAGGTTTCTAAAGCTGACAGAAGCATTACTGTAAACCCATATGCTGCATTTACTTGTATACCATCTTCAGTTTGCAAAGATGACGGATATGAATGAAAAGCCCTATGTACTATGGCGTTGGCATCTATCGCAAGAAATCTATCTTTGGAGGTTTTAATTAAATTCATACTATATTCTAACACATAGGAAGGAAGCTATGCTTGGAATAGCGCATTAAATTCCTCTCCGCTTACCACTTCTTTTTCTAGAAGCAGAACAACTAATTTCTCAACGTATTTCTTTTGCTCGATTAGAATCTTCTTCGCGTCTTTGTATGCATCATCTACCAAAGTTTTAATTTCCAAATCTATTAACTCAGCAGTTTTTTCACTGTAATTTCTTCCTCCGCCATATGCATATCCTAGATGCTCTACTTCATCAATATCTCCATATTTTACCATTCCAAGCTTCTCACTCATTCCATATTTCATCACCATTTCCCTTGCAACTTCTGTAACATGTTCAATATCAGATGATGCTCCAGATGATATATCATCTAAGAACACTTCCTCTGCAGCCCTTCCTCCGACACCAGTTCTCAACCAAGCCATCATCTGTTTTTTCAAGAGAGTATCCCTTTCTTTTTCTGGAAGATATACTGTAACTCCGCCTGTCATTCCTCTTGAAATAATTGATATTTGCTCAACTGGGTCAGCACCTTCTGTAAATTTTGCAACAATAGCGTGACCAGCTTCATGGTATGCAGATTTTTTAATATCATCAACCTCTTTATCACTCTTTCTCTTACGCCCAAGTTTAACCTTCAAATATGCTTCCATCAAATCTCCTTGAGATATTTTCTTCCTATTATCTTTTGCAGCCATAATGGCAGATTCGTTCAAAAGATTTTCCAAATCGGCACCAGAATACCCAACTGTCTTTTTTGCTAATGTTTCTAAATCAACTCCGTTTTCAAATCTCTTGTTCTTCGCATGTACATCTAGTATTGCTTTCCTTCCCTTCGCATCAGGCATAGGGACAACAACAATTCTGTCAAACCTCCCTGGTCTTAAAATTGCTGTATCTAAAACATCTGGTCTATTGGTAGCGCCAAGAACAATAACATTCTCCCTCTCTTCTAGTCCATCCATTTCAACAAGAATTTGGTTGAGTGTCTGCTCTCCTGCGCCTGAATGCAAAACTGTTCCTCTCTTTTTTGCAACGGCATCTATTTCATCGATGAAAACTATGCAAGGAGACGCTTTTCTTGCTTTTTTGAATAGGTCTCTAACCCTCGATGCACCTGCTCCAACAAGCATTTCCTCAAACTCTGACCCTGATGTGTGAAAGAATGGAACTCCAGCCTCCCCTGCAATGGCCTTTGCTAAAAGTGTCTTTCCAGTTCCAGGGGCACCTGCAAGCAGTACTCCCTTAGGAATTCTCGCACCAGCATCTGTATATTTTTTAGGATTTTTCAAGAAGTCTACTATCTCAGCAAGCTCTTCTTTAACATCATCTATACCTGCAACAGAATCAAATGTTATACCAGTTTTTTTACCAAAAAGAAGCCTTGCTTTGCTCTCCCCAAAATCCATTATTTTTCCTCCAGATGCCTGCATATTTTTTATCATTACATACCCAAAAACAACTGCTGCCCCAAGGAACAAAAATGTTAAGATATCACTAAAAGTAATCCCAATTGCTGGCTCATAGAAATCATTTTTCAAATCCTGCACTTTTATACCTGCATTCGTTAATATCTCATAAAAATCTGATTTACTCGGCAAGAGTGCATATTCTCTTTGAATAGTTTCTCCTCCATCTTTTTCAACTTTCCTTTCCAACACAACCATATCGTCCTTGAGATATATCTTTTCATAGTTATTCTCAGCTATATCACTAACTATTTCACTCACAGGAACCTCATTTCCATTACTATTCAATACACTGTGCAAAAAGAAAGCCCAAGTCAAAAATACAGAGAGAAGAATCACTGCGACAACACTTGGAATTCTAAATCTTTTTGATGGCATTTTCCTTACATCAACCCTATATATATTTGCACCTTCTTTTGGATTAAAACCTTTGTCAACATCTTTTTTAACAACATTTTTGTCCTTTTCTTCTTTCTTTTTCATATACCCATATTAAAAATCATATTATTGTAAGCAACATATATGGTGGGAAGTGGAATCGAACCACCGACCTTGGGTTTATGAATCCCATGCTCTAACCAACTGAGCTATCCCACCGATAATGGAAATATTATACCATACAGTTCTCATGAGAACCCTCATAGCACTATTTTAATTCGCTTTTCCAGAGTATTCTCCAGTCTCCGTATTTATCTTCACAATATCACCCTTTTTTACAAATAATGGGACGCTAACTTTGTAACCAGTCTCCAAAGTTACTGTTTTAGTTGCAGTACTTGATGTGTTTCCCTTAACAGCATCTACGGCTTCAACAACTTTGAGGTTTACAGACGAATTCTCCTTCAATGTTAAAATTTTCCCTTCGTACATCATGACTAAAACAGGCTCTCCTTCTTTCAGGAAATTTATATAGTTTCCAATGACTTCCTTGGGAATCATCATCGTCTCATATGTAGAGGAATCCATAAAGTACGAACCATCTGAATCTGAATACAAGAACTGTACTTCTTTTACTTCTGGATGGACATATTCAACCTTAGCACCTGCTTTAATGGTTTTAGTAAGGATCTGCCCATTGTCTAAAGCTTTCATTTTAAGAATATACAAGCCTCCTTGTCTTCCTTGAGTTTTTAGTTGTCTGTCTTGGAGTAGAAATATTCTGTTATTCTCTAGTAAATACATTCCCTTCACTGGCTGGTCTGTTAATGGCATACTGTTTTGCGTATAAATTAAGCAGACGGATTCTACCACTAGAAAACAAGGAATACAACATATTTATGGATGGTTGCGGGGGTTGGATTCGAACCAACGACCTTTAGGTTATGGGCCTAACGAGCTTCCACTGCTCTACCCCGCGTTAACATGTATGGCTATGATTATACTTAATTATGTCTAGTTATTCAAATATATGGCTACACATATCAAATTCCATCTTCGAAGAAATCCATCCATACTTGATATACTTGCCTAGTTTCTTTTTGTTCTGAATCATTAATATATGACGATATGACACTTTCAGCATCTTTCAGAAGTACAGGATCTATAATGAAAACATATTCATCAGATGCCGATAGGTCTAATCTATCTCTTGCTTGTATTTCTAGATACTCAGAACTTTTCATTTCCTCTAACTCCATACTCATTTTTAAATTTTCCATTCGCAAATCATTTACCTCTTTTCTTGCGTTTCTTGAAATTTCCAATTTTTGAGCAGTTATCGTAACTGAATGGTAGATATTGTAGAACAAAAAAATAGATACTCCCACTAAGCATAATTTTACAAAAAAGTTTTCTAGTATTGGGTTTAGCTTTATGCTTTTTTCCTCAGGATTTGTATCCCTATTTACTTTGTATATTACCTTGTCCATATTTCATTATATTACCAACATTTGGTATCCAACTCAAAACCTATATATTTTTATTATTGCTCTTGCCCACGGCTGATGATATAATTCTGCTATATACAAATATTCTGCCATAAATTTTAGACTAAAAGTACAGTGGGGCAAATAAATAACGCTAATTTTAAAGAAAAGGCAGACCTTTTCGTCGAAGATCTTAGGAAGAAGAACCGCTCAGAGGCAACTATCATCGCATATGCCAAAGATTTGGAGCAGTTGCTGAATTATTTTTCTAAGAATGGTATTAATTCGTTTGATAAGGTTACCATAGAAGATTTAGAAGCATATAGACAAAGCCTACAGGACAGCAACTACACTCCCAAAAGTATCTCAAGGAAGATTAATAGTACTAGAACATTTTTTAGGTATCTCTTAGAAAATGGAATCATACAAGACAATGTAGCTGAAAAGCTTGCACACCCAAGATTTGAAATAAAACCTCCACGAATTTTGTCTGAGATGGAATACAGATCTTTGAGAGATGTTAGTAGGGTTGATGTCAGACTTTATTCAATTGTTGAGATATTACTTCAAACAGGTATAAGGATAGGAGAATTAGCTTCTCTAACATTGGATGATATTAGACAGTCTAAAGATGGGAAAATAGATTTCTTGTATATTAAAGCTTCTGGAAGTCACCCAGCAAGAAAAGTTCCTTTAAACAAATCAGCAAAAAAGGCTATTGATGAATATATGGGAATTAGGCCAGAGACAGAGGAAGATACATTGTTTGTTACAAAGAATGGGAGAGCTCTTCTTGTCAGGAATATTAGAACTGCAATAGATAAAGCTTTCGAAAAAGCAGGAATAAAGAATGCAAAAGTTAATGATTTAAGAAATACATTTATAGCACATCATCTTGCGAATGGCGTCGATTTAAGAGTAGTTTCTAAACTCGTAGGACACAAGAGACTTTCTACTACAGAGAAGTATCTTAATGTTATAAAGACACAGGTAAATGAGGAAAGCTCTCTAAAAGAGCTTTAATTTCAATATTATAAATGGTGGGAATAGGTGGATTCGAACCACCGACCACGGCTTTATAAGAACCGCGCTCTAACCAACTGAGCTATATTCCCATCTATGACTAGGTATTCTAGCAAAAGTTAAGAAAATTTAGAAGTCCCCTCTTCTTAAAACAGTATTAGAAAATTGCAGAGAAGTTAGAATCATCGGAGCTATCCTCTTTAGAATCAAGCTGAGACCTTCTTTTAATGTCTTCATTTATGACGTTGATATCTCTACCATATTTTCTTCTAGAAATTTCTTTTATAATTTTTGCCACCTCTTTATTCACAGGTAAATCAAATCCAGAATCAGGAAATTTGGGACCATATGATGCATCTAATGAAAAAGGAGGTGGGTATGATCCTTTAACTAAGAGTTTAGTATAGTAATGCCCAATACCCTGATTTACCATATCGCCAGCAGATACATATGATTCAAACGGTGTTTCCAAGAATTTTGCATCTTCTGGTGAACACCTCGCTATGAAAAGAGAACCAACATTTCCAAAGACTGCTTTTTTGATATCTTCTGGTAATTGCCCAATGTATTGGTGAGCTAGAGTTAAATTAAGTCTATATTTTCTAGCTTCAGAAAGAATGGAGTTGAATTCCTCTGTAGCAAAATTTTGGAATTCATCAGCATAGAAGAAAAAATCTTTTCTGTCATCTTCAGGAACATCTTCTCTGCTGAGTGCTGCTGCGAGCATTTTCTGAACAAGAAGTAATCCTAAAAAGGACATGTTTTCCTCCCCTATTAAACCCTTAGAGAGATTAACTATCAATATTTTGCCTTCGTCCATAACTTTTCTAAAATCAAAAGAGGATGTAGACTGCCCAATTATGTTCCTAATAGCAAGATTAGTTGTGAATTTGTCAAACTTAGAAATGAAATAGGCCAATGCTTCCGCCTTTGTCTTCTTATCTGTTTTAGCAACCTGATCTATCCAATATCTACGAACCATATCATCTTGTATTAGTGGAAGCCAATAGTTCATAACCCAGTCTTCGTCTTGCAAGATTCTAACTACTTCAATTAGCGTAGATCCGGGTTTTGACATAGCTGTGAGCATGGAATTTCTTACAGCCTGTTGGAATGCTGGTCCAGTATACCCTTGATTATTTGGATCAAACAAACGAATTAATAGTGCTATAAAGCTGTTAACTATCTGATGCTTATGCTGCTCATTGTAATACTCCATGATATTAAGGCCAAAAGGCCTTTCAAAATCTCCTGCATTGAAATATATGACATCATCGGCCCTCTCAGATGGAATTCTTTCTAAAATCATTTCTGCAGCAGATCCGTGTGGGTCTATGAAACAAGCTCCATCTCCATTGTATATATCTTGAAGAATCATTCTTACCATAAGCCAAGATTTACCTGTACCAGTCTGCCCTAAAATATACGCATGTCTCCTCCTATCATCTCTTTCAAAGCAGATTATCTTCTTTTTTCCTCGGAAGTAGTTATTACCTACCCATATGGTATCTCTAGAGTTAATATCAGAACTTATGTCATTGTCAGCTACAAGTTCACGAGAGAGAAGCCATTTGATATTTGGAGTCGATATGTCCTTGTTAGGAAAATGATATAGTCCAGCAAGTTCTTCGAGATTGAGTATACTTTTTTCATCCGTTGGAGTTCTTCTGTATATTACATCATACAAGAATGATTTAGCAGATTTTAATTTTATTTTCTTTTTCTTCAATTTGTTAATCCCAGGATTACTATATTGATCAAAAGCACTTATTATATTGTCCAAATGCATTTGAGCAATTTCTTTTTCGGGTGCACTTGTTACTATTCTTATCTCAGCTATTAGCCCTGGTTTAGATATTTTCTTTTTGATTGCTTTAAGTTTTTCTTCTGATATATTTATTTTCTTTTTTGATGAATCCGAATTGTTGCTTTCAATACCTTGTATAAAAGATGAACCTTTTTTCTGCCAGAGTTGATCTGATGGAGCAACTACAAGCTGAACTAAAGCTCCTTCTTTTTCAGACATTTTGCTTAGTGTACTTAAGATATTTGCCATGGGGTCTCCTGTGAAATCTTCTGCTGTCCTTATTGGACAATATGATTCTCCACTTAAGACGAGAGTTGCATAAGCTATTTGATTTCCTGGAGCAAAGATGTTGTATTCATCAACTACGGTAACATCAGCATCTTGGTATGAGCCTAGTATTTGTTTTTCCACTAAATCAGCATATTTTTTAGGGCAATGTACAAAGAATCTTATTTCCCCTGGTAAACCAATGACTTCAAAACTAACACAGTTACTTACAGTGAATTTTTTTGCAAATCCCTCCCCTCTTCCACTAATTCCATAGAGGTTGGCGAACATTTTCTCTGCGACTCCTATTTCAGATTCGTTATTTTTAGGAACTCTAACTTCCATGAGGACGCCATTTCCTGCTTTTTCATTTCTGTCTTTTATTTTTAATCTTTTTTTTATGAGGAAGAATATACCTATGGTTGCAATTACAACTAGTAATGGAATAACTATCCATAATAAGTTGAAGGATATTCCACTAATACCGTAATAGTCAGCGTATGAGTTGTCTGAATACTGTACATCTGCGCCTGTTTTAATTTTTGAATCTACTACAGGGACAGGACCTTGTACTTGTGAAAGAAGATACTCAGATTCCATTTATTAGGCAGTAATAATCTTATCATTAGAGAATATCACACTAAAAGGCTTTAATCTACATCAATGGGATTGGAGTTTATCTTTTTTTTCAGTATTGCGATGGCGTCATCGGCAGTAATGTCTCCTTTTTTATGCTCACTACTATTGATGGGGTTATTTTCTAAGGTATTTGGAAGTGGATATCCTGCTCCTACAAATTCTAAGGTAGGAAGATCTGTTTCTTTTTCTTGATTTTGTTCTGTGTTTTTTTCTAATTGTTTTTCTTGAGCCGTAGTAGGTGTTGTTTCTACAGGATTTGTTTCTATCGATGTTCCACCACTATTCTCAACTTTATCGGATTCAATAGATAATCCTCTTCCATTTTCTTGATTGAGAGGTATTTTTTCTGTTATGATGTTATCTGTGTTTTCCATATGCTGTAAGCCTTATTATACTACATATTTTCTGCTTTCGTATAGGAGCTCTTTGTTTAAATCTTTTTCTTTTTCCCTATTTTTCTTTTCATATTTTTTCCTTCCTCTTCCTAGTCCAACTTGGACTTTAATTATTCCTCTTGTTTGATATAGCGAAAGTGGTATTAGAATTAAATTTTTTGATTTTATTTTACTTTGTATTTGTATGAGTTCTGATTTTTTGATTAATAGTTTTCTACTTCTCCTAGAGTCATAGTTTTGTCTCCCATCATATTTGTATCTTGGAATATCAGCGTTTACTAGGTATAACTCTCCATTTATTATTTTTACAAAAGAATCGGTTAGGTTTGCTCTGTTGTTTTTAATCGATTTTACTTCTGCTCCAGTGAGCATTATTCCAGCCTCAAAACTTTCGATGATTTGGTAATTGAAATTTGCTTTTTTATTTGAAATTTTCATTCCAGATTATACTACAAAGAGATTTTCCATATCATAGAGCCTTCGACCACATATATATTTTTTTCACCCATATCAATTGCAATATCTTTTACTTGGCTCCAACCATTTTCTTCACTTCCTCTGTATTCATACTGTTCTAGCAATAAAAGTTGATTGGGGTGCCTAACATCAGCACCACTTTCAATTGGCTTGTCAAACCTAAGTACTCTTTTTCCATCAGCATCAAACAAAATCATAGAGTTATCCATACTGTCTCCATATGTGTATCCACAGATGATTTTTCCTGCATTACCATCAAGCCCAACAAAGCTGATTGGATTCTCTACCTGTTTTTGTTCACTGTAACCCCAACTGTATCTGATAATTGATGGATCTGACTCTGTAGTCACATATACGCTAAGATCTCCCATAATGTCTGTGCCTTGTTTAAAGTTTTCATTTTCCATATATGGATAAAGGAGACTGTACCTATTACTATATGCTGCTGATGATTTTAAAACTGCCCCAGTGTCTCTAGTAAGAAAGTATGCATTGTCCGTATCCGTAAGAATAATGAAGCCACTAATGTCTTTATACTTGATATCACTTCTAGCTAATCCAGACATGCTGATTATACTACCAAAGGTATTTTCTTCATCGAAAGGAGATTTAAGTACACCAGATTTTTCATCATATATGTATAGACCTTCTACACCAATTGATAGGAATTTAGGCTCTTTCACAAGTCCTTGATCATCATTTATAGTCTTTACTGATTTATCTGCCAAGTCAATTACATATATGGCTCTTCTTCCTCTATCTGCTATAGCTAAATATTCTTTTGTATTTTTGTTTGCATCTTTCCATTGGAATATCTCTACATCAGAAAGATCAGATCCTTCACCAAATGTTAGTCTAGGTTCTATGAATTTCGCTAAGTTACCCTTTTCCTCTGATACTCCTATCTTTTTTTGGAGATTATCCGAAACTTCGACATATTTAGATTTGAGTTGTTCAAATTTCTTTAAATCTTCATCTTCCAGATTTTCAGGTATTTCTTTAATTATATTTTCTGCCTTGAAAATATATGTTTCAGCAGTACTTTTGTCTGCCACTGCTAAGCTTTCTGCTTTTGTTACAAGCTCCTCTATTTTTGCGAATTTTTCATTTGCATCTTTTGATATGGCATTTTTTTCTTTTGTTACCTTTGTGTAGTTTATTCCAAAGATTAACAAGCCTACAATTAAGATTATTAGGAATAGAATTTTGAATCTTTTTCCCCTAAGCTGTTTGATTTTGTAGTCATCAACACGTATTGATCCAATTGGATATTTTATTCCTTTTGTATTGAGTTTGGCTTCGGAAATTTGTGAACCTGCTTTTCTATACCATCTTTTGTTCTTTATCTTGCTTACTATTTTTTCTTTGAGGATAGTAAAACCCTTTTGTATCGAGTCTGTAAGCTTTTTTAAAACAGAAAGAATTTTAATTTTTATGGGAGATAGTTTTTCATTGAAATTGGAAGGTAGTGGATTTTTAATGTTCATTAGTGTTGTTTTTCCAGAATTTCCAATGTTTTTGATTTTTTCTTTTATTTGAGGATATTGTATTTGTATCTTTTTCAAGGCTTTTAAACTTTTTTTGTTTTTGTCGTTTTTTTCATCGTGTTTTTTGTGAATTTCTACAGTACTTTCTTTTGTTTCTTTTTCTGTACTTGATAGATATAGAAGACCTGCACTATCTTGTAATGATTTTGCTACTTCATTTAATGCTTCTGTAAATTTTTCTCTTTGTGAGATTTCAGGAATTTTGGTTATGATTGGAGTGAGTACTCCAGATGTTGAGATTATGAGGCTTTCTCGGTCGTCAAGAACAAGTCCAGCAGTGTTAGCATTTTTTTCTTTCATTATTTCGGTAACGTTAACACATTTGTTCTTTTTGCATAGGAGTATTTCATTTTCACCAATGTTTCCGACATATAGGCCTTCTGACTTTACAAGTACAACTGTAAAACTAACATCTATTCCTGTTTCTTCTAGGTCTTTATCATTTTTTAGAATATTTTTTAATTTAGAGATACCCTCTTCTAGCGATTCTTTGAGAGCCTCATTTGTTGTTTTTGATATTGAGTATAGGTATCCATCGACTATTGCTTCTACGACAAATTTTGATAGCCTAGGTAGTTGTGTATTTTTGTGTGATGATATTTTGAAAAGGATGTATATGTCAGAATCTTTTCCAGATTTCTTTTTTCTAGTTTCAAATAGGCTTTTGTAAACAACAATAAAGGAATTGCTGTTTTTTTTGTTGAGTATGTATTGTTGAGCAGTTATTTTCATACTAACTTAGTATTATAAACAAAAGAGAGATTAAAGATCCTATTAGAGTAACAAATAGGTGTATTAATATTACTGTTTTAACTATTTTGTTGTCTGGAGAGGAGAATGTGTCTGAGAGTATTCTTACACGAAGGTACATCATGAATGCAAAAAGCATATTGATAAATAGGATTACAAAGACTGGGATTTTAAGTAGACTGAGTATATTGAAATCTATTTTAGGTGTGTCTATTGTTAAGTTGTCAATGATTTCATATGGGTCCATTAGATTTCTCCTTTCTGCTTAGATTCAAGTAGATCGTACAAAATGTCTTGTACTTCTCTGGGCTTTGGAATGTTGTCGAATTCTATTTCGGCTTTTGCTCCAGCAGTTTGAATGTATAGTGTTCCAATGTCGAATACATTACTTAATATTCCAATTTGTTTGTGTGTAACATCTTCAATTCGTTCTAGCCTTGCTTCCGATGATGTGTGTGAGAGTGCAGATGTGAAATCTAAGTCTATTACTCTTTGGTCTGTTATTATGTTTACATTGTAGAACCATCTGATAAAGCCATATACTGCGATTGATGAGCAGGTTAGGATAGAGATTGTCCACATTGAGATGAGTAGAGATGGGTTTTCAGGTGCGTTTAGGATGCTACTTGTCACACTAGTTATGATTAGTATTAGAAGGATTATGCCTAAGTAACGGGTATATATTATCCAATGAGTTCGTATGACAAGGATTACGTGTTCATCTTTGTCTTTTCCAACAAAGGATAGATTCTTTGGAAAGGGCATAAAGAAGTAATTACTTTCTCCTTGCAAATGTTCTGTAAATGACTTTCCCAAGTTTCTAAATTTTCTGGGAACTTTGTTCGGGCTTTCTTTTACTGCCATGTTTAAATTATATCATTGCTGAGGTGGAATAACCATATTAAAGTACTTTTACCGCAAGATTATTTCTACTTCTTAAAAGGATTGCGATATGTTAGACTTAAGTATGTAGCTTTTTAAATAAAGTTTGTTAGGAATGAATAGTACTTTTAAAGTTTTTTAAATAAATTTTTATAAATAACCTAAAATGAGTGAGACATTAAAAGCCCTTACAAAAGCATTTATTGGTGAAAGTCAAGCAAGAAATAGGTATACCTTTTATGCTAGTAAGGCAAGACAGGAGGGATTTCTACAAATATCAGATATATTTACACTGACTGCTAATCAGGAGAAAGAGCATTCGAGTCAGTTGTTTAAAATGATTCAGCAGATTAAGGGAGATGAAACTAAAATAGAAGTACCTGCGGAGGCCCTTTTTGCAGTCGGCGATACAAAAGAGAATTTGAAGGCTGCTATAGAAGGAGAAAATTACGAGAAGTCTGTCATGTATCCTAATTTTGCTAAAATTGCACGAGATGAGGGATTTGAGGAAATAGCAACTAAACTTGAACTAATCGCAGTAGCTGAAAATCATCATTCTGAGAGGTATTCTAAACTTCTAAAGAATGTTGAGAATGGAACTGTGTTTAAGAGAGATACAGAGGTTATGTGGGTGTGTGCAGAGTGTGGATATGTTCACTATGGAAAGGAAGCTCCTAAGGAATGCCCATGTTGTGGACATCCACAAGGTTACTACTCTGTCATGTGTGAGGAATATTAGAGATTTTAGTATCTATATATAGGAAATAGATAAAGAGGATTTAGCATTTGCTTGTCCTCTTTATTTTTTCTCGACATTGAAGTATGCATAGCCACTTTGTTGTTGTATTCTCATATGCCCTGGGGCAATTTGATTGTAGATATCTTTGAAACCCATTCCACTAATACTGATATATCCACGATCTGTGTATAGGTTGACTGATGTGGTAGAACCATCTGCTAGAGATGTCCCAACAGAATATATTGCATTAACAGGAGAATTCAAAAATGACTTTATTTCATTTAATGTATAAGGAACTTTATCTGTTCTTCCGTAATCAGTATCTCTTCCAGGACATTTACCATAGTCACTTGGAAGCAGTCTAGATCTGTCTGGATTTCCAATTACTCCAATGTTATTTTTAACAAAATAGGCATTAACTATAGTTAGCATTTCCTCTTGAGAGAGGAATGGAGAATGACCACATGTTTCTCCATCCACACTGTATCCATTTCTATACCATGATTTGTAGAACCAAGTTACACCAGATAATTTCTCCCAAGCATCATTAAACCAATCGTTTCCATTTCCACTGACTGTATCCCATTTAACATTATTTCCCCATCCTCCATGAACTGCCGCAAACTGGGCGGATATTGTAGTTTCACTTCCTTTGTCAACAAGAACCATACCTTTTGTTGCTAGAACAGCTTCTCTCCAAGCCCCTGTTTTTATGGGGGTACCAAAGACTTGACATGACTGACTGGTACAAATTGGTTTTCTTCCATTCCCTGTATAATTAATTGCGTATGTTCTTGCAGCAATTGCTTGTGCTTTCAAAACTTCCATGGGCCAACTTTCAGGAACTTCTTGAATTCCCATTAGGTAGTAATCTTCTAAGGATAGGTCTGTATAACCATCAACACTAATTTTCTCTGCAATGTTTTCCCTAACTCCTCCATACATAATTGAGCCAGTGGATATTTTTGCACTTGGATAATACGCATTTAAAATGTCTAGGTAGGATTGTCCTGCATCTGCCCTAGCCTTTGCTCCCCATTGGCTCATTCCATTTCTGTGTGTGTATGCTCCGATGGAGAAGACTCCAAAATATCCATTGGGAGCTTGAGATATGGAAGTTCCATTTTCTGGAGTGGTGTATCCTCCGCTGTGAATAATTCCTGAACTTCTAGATGCTATTAAGGCTTCCTGTAATTGAGAAACTTTAGCATTTAAGTCGGTAATTTCTGAACTTAGCATATTCTTTTTAGAGTATTGTTCTCCTAAGGCCTTTTGTAATTGATTTTTTTCTTCGGCAAGTAGTTTGTATGAGGAATCTAAATCGCTTTTTTGTTCATCTAGCTCTTTTTTTTGCTTGTCTAAGTCGGCTTTTGCTTCTTCTAGACTCGCAAAATCTCCACTGATTTTTTCAATTTCATCCGCTAAGCTAGAGATTCTATTTCTTTTTATGTAGTATTTTTCTAGTATTTCTCCCCAGTCGGAGAATGAGAAGAAGAAGTCGGATGGGCTGAATCTGCTTTTTATATATAGTTCAGCAGTTATTTGATCGAGAAGTACTTTTTTTTCTGCGAGGTCTTTTTGTTTTAGTTCTATTTCTTTAGATTTTTTTTCTATTTCGTCCTCTTTTTCGTCAATATTTTTTTGTACTTTGGCTATTTCTTCGTCTATGAGGGCTATTTTTTGACTTAGGGAGTAATTGCTGTTGCTAATTTCTTTGATTCTGTTTTCGACAGTTGCAAGAATTCCTGTTTTTTCAATAATTTCTGATTTTTTTTGAAGGATTTCTTGCTCGATTCCCGATAGGTCTTCGGAGTATACAGAGGTACTAAGTAAGGTGTAGGAGTATGCGAGCAGGATTAAGATGGTAGATATTTTTTTTATTAATGATTTTGGGCATGTCATATGTATAGTATATCAAACTCATGCACAAATATGGCAATAGCAAAATACCCGCGGCAAGGTCCTACCTAGGTTGAACCTCATTCTCCCCTGTTACGCAAATATCTCGCCATACAGATAAAATTTAGATCTTCAAAAGAGAATCGATACACATTAATTCCACACCGTTAGTATGTAAAAAATACTTACTAAATCCAGCAATTTTCCTCAAAAGGTAACCCCAAGGTTCAACCTTTTGTTCAAAAAAGAGCAAGAAATGTTAAAACAAAAGGAATTTTTTAGAGAAAACGGAATGAAGAAAAACACATTTCTGAGCGATTCAATACCTAGGAAGAGATTGTTATATCGGCAAAAACTCATGATGTTGGCTGACCCTAGGGTGAACCTGTTTCGCTACGATCGCTACGAGAACAACTCTATTATATGTGGCATAAAAACTATAATCCCAGTAACTACCGATACTAAAACACTAACCAAAACAGCTCCTGCACTAACATCTTTAGCATACTTAACATTCACTCGATAATCCGTAGAAACAGTATCACATATTGCTTCTATAGCACTATTTATTGCTTCCGAAGCCAAAACCATCGAAATAACCAAACTAATACCTATCCATTCATAGTGAGATATTTTGAGTACAAAACCAAAACAAACAACTACAACAGCCACAATTAAATCTATTCTAAAATTCCTCTCATTCCGAAATATCAGCCTTATGCCATTCCTCGCATACCCTTGACTCTTAAAAAAATCCTCCGCTTTGTATTTGCTATTTTTCATGAACCTATGAGATTTATTATTACCGATAAAATTGTTCCTGAGATTACCAAAAATACTAATCCTATGATTGCCCAAGTAAGTGTCCCCTGAGCCCTTTTAATCTTAATCGGATCCCCCGCAGATGTCATCCACATATAGCCACCCAAGACTATAAATATAATGCAAATAATTCCCCCTACTGGAGCTATTTTTTCCAAAATTATCTCTAATGTTAAGAATAGTTGCTCCAAGCGTGGAGGAGTATCATCACTAGCAGCAAATAGAGGAGAAGCTCCAATCATTAGTGTGCATAACGAAAGTAAAATTGTGCTAACTATATTTTTTCTCTTCATTTATTTAACTCCCAAAACTTGTTTCAATATAAACTGTACTATATTTGGAGACATAAACACAAGAATAAGCCCAACAATAGAAAATGCCAAGGATCTAGACGCCTTTTGTATCTTGTCTGTATTTCCTCTAGACAACATATAAGTAAATCCAGAATATACAACCGATACCGACGCAACAATCGCAGATAAGGATATCGCGAAATTCAAGAGAAAATACACGAAATTCTGTAAATCACTATGCCCCGACCAATTCAAATTACTTAAATCAACTAGAGACATAGTTAAATAAACTCAGAATTAGTCTACTTTTAGCAGAGTTGTTAACACATACTGTACCAAAAGTACTGCTACGAAACAGATGCCTAAACCAATAACAGCCCAGGTTAGAGTTTGGCTTGCTTTTTTAACTTTATTTTCATCACCAGCTGCAGTTATATATGAATAACCAGCTACAACAAGCATAACAACACAAACTAATCCAGCCAACGCAATAACTGTATTTAACAGATTTTTCACAAACTCAAGAAGGTTAGCCCCATTACCCGATCTTGTGATACTATCTAAATAAGAAGAAGCACTTTGTTCTCCCTCAGCAAATAACATACCAGTACTCGACAATAGAAAAGCACTTACTCCAGTGAACACAGAGGAAATTTTCATAGCTATTTTCTTCATATATATAAAGATTACATAATATTATATTAATGATGATGAATTATACCGAAATAAGAATGAACTTGCAAGACTACTCCCCAACGAAACTTAAAACAAAAGTGATAATAAGTTTTCCTAGAAATATAATCACTAATCCAATAATGGCAGCTGTCAGTGTTTTTTGTGCAGTGGCAATTTTATCACTATTTCCGCTAGATGTTATCATCATGTATCCACTAATAACAATCATAATAACAGCAACCAAACCAGAAATATTTATAACCAGATTTATTATGCTTGTAACCTTCCCCTGCATCAAATCATCAATGCCACCACTCCCCAAGTTTATCAAACCAGATCCAAAAAATTGTGAAATATTAACAGCCATAATTACTAATGTTTATTCATAAATATTTAATTCTAAACTTCTACTTACTAGAAGTAAAATTGCGACACAAAGAAGAACAACTAGAAGCCCAATTATAGCATTAGTTATAACACTCCTTGCATCCTGTAGCTTATCTGGATTTCCTTGACTAGAAATAAGCAAATATCCCCCATACCCAAGTAAAAGAACAGCACAAGCAATGCCTAAAGGAACAGCCAAATCAACTATTTTCCCAACAAAATCTTCTTTAGTATTAAAGCCACTATTCAATGCTCCCACTTTATCACTCAAGATATCACTTAGTGTACCAGCAGCATAAGCTTTATTTACTAACAAATCTTTTAAAATATCCATAATATCCGTATTATACTATATAGTTATAATTCTGCATATTTACAAATAGAATTGTAATCACAATGTCTACAATTCCAAATATTTGCAATAGGATCAAACTTCCCTTCTCTAATCAAATCAATACTCTCTAACACTTTCTCCTTTGCCTCTTCCCTTCTTTTCTCAGAAATATCAACATTCACAACTTTGCAAACCTCAACAAAAATATACTTAGCACCAACAACTTTTAGACCTAATTTTTGCTCTACTAAAAATGCATATAAAGGAAGCTGAAGATCTTTCTTTATATCCGAGCTCTTCTTCTCAGACCCAGTCTTGTAATCAATAATCAAAACCTCTTTTTCATCACTTCCTAAAGAATCTATTCTATCAATTTTTCCAACAAACGTTGTATTCCCTATATGAATATCCAACCCCTCTTCAAGTTTAAACGGTCTCTCATCTGGAGAATATATCTCATTATAATATCTCTGCAAAATGTCCTTCCCTTCTTTCTTCCTATCCTCTTCCTGTTTCTGACTTTCATACCCATTTGAAACCCAATTCTTTTCATACAATCTAAGGAGATCCTCAACTGTTGGAGCACTGAATATTCCCTCTAAACCATGCTGGAATCTAAAAACCATTTCATAGAAATCTTTCAAAGTATTATGAATTGTTGTTCCAAAAGCAGTTGCTGAATACTGCCTCTGTGGTATTCCAATAACATATTCATACAAATATTTCCTAGGGCATTGCTCATATGTATTATATCGAGAATAGCTAAACTTCTTTGCAAAGTTTATTTTTTTATCTCTTGCAATAACCATTTCATAGCTATCATCAGATATTAAATTAATACGAGACAAAGAGTTACTCACAGGCTTTTTCTCAGCCAAATCAAAATCTTCATCAACTTTTCTGCTTAAAATTTCTTGCAAAAATATACTTGGCTTTTTCTTTCTTTTTGCATCACCATAAAAATTTGCGGCAGTTAAATATAGCCTCTCTTTTGCTCTTGTGGCACCTACATAAAAAAGCCTTCTTTCTTCCCTTATGTTAGATTCGCTTTCACTAACATCTTTGTCAAGGAATTCTTTAATGAGAGCATCTGGAATAGGAATAGAATCATTCCTTCCTTGTGCAGGAAATCTTTGTGCCACAAGGCTTACCATAAAAACAACAGGAAATTCTAAACCTTTAGAACCATGCACAGTTATTATGTTCACCGCATTTAGTTCCTCCATATCAGAAGAATCCACAAGTGGAGAATCACCACTTTCGATTGAGTAATCAAGAAATTCTACATATTCATACATATTAGAATCGGGATTGTTCTTTTCATACTGCTTTACTAAATCCAAGTATTTTGAGATATTCTGCGTTATAAACTGAGTTTCCACCGTCTCCTCATTGCCTAAAATGCTTCGCAAAAAGCCACTATTCATCACAAAATCATACAAAATATTAAAAATACTATTACATTCTTTCATCTTAATTATTCCCGAATTCAAAACTTCTAATAACTCCCCTACTCCTGCTATGGCATCAGGGGATAATTTTTTTAGCAAAACATTTCCATCATCAATCTTTTTTGTATCAATCTTTTCTGTTTCTCCAAGATGTATATTCCACAATTGTTCAAGTTGCTCAAAAACGCTCTGTCTTTTTTCTCTAGCAAGTTTGTTAATTTCTAAAAATTCTCTTGCGTTTAGCTTCCACATTGGAAGAGAAAGTAATTGATACATAGCAATGTCATCTGTTGGGTTGACTAAAGTATGGATAAAAGATATGAGTGTTTTAATCTCTTTTCTAAAGTACAAACCCCTTGTACCACCAAGTTTGTATGGAATACCCTTGTAGCGAAACATTTGTGTAAAAGCATCTGCATGAGAATTAGCTCGAACTAGTATTGCGATATCAGAAAACTTGTATTTTCCCTCAGGAAGAGTTTCATTTCTCAACAAGCTGGATTGCCCAGTCGCATCAAATACTTCCCCATTTTTAGAGGTTTCTTCTACTAGTTCCCCATAGCCTGTCAATCTCATAATTTCATTTGCAACCTTTTCTGCTTCATCTTCTTCACATGTCGCAGTTATTAAATTAACAGGATTTTCATCTTTTTCAAAAGCACCTCTTGCTACCAACTTTTTATCTATTCCCTCTGTTACCTCTAACCTATCAGGATCATTATGCTTAATCAAAGCATAAGCAGAATCAAGTATCTCCTGCCTAGATCTATAGTTTTCTGTTAAAACAATTTTTTTAGCATCTGGATATGTCTGCTTAAACTGCAATATATTGGAAATGGCAGCTCCTCTAAATTTGTAAATTGATTGATCATCATCACCAACAACGGTAAGAAGTGGCCTTTGTTTAGATTCTCGACTATTTCCATTGCCTCCAACCAGTATGTTTATGAGCATATTCTGGTTGTAATTAGTATCTTGGAATTCATCAACTAAAATATATTTAAACTTCCTCCTGTATTTTTCTAAAACATTCTTTCTCTCTCTAAACAAACTAAGTGTTAATGTAATTAGATCACCAAAATTTATCTTCGAATTTTCAATCTTTAACTCAGAATATTTTTTGTAACTTTCTGCCAATTCTTTAAACTTTAGATATTCTTGCTCTTCTTCCTCCGTAGTTCTTGGAAGTTTAGAAACATACTGGATGTATTCCTTTGGAGATATATCCTCGTCTTGCAATCTTGCTACATGCTTCAGAAAACTATTCAGAAAATCACGAGGGTTTCCTCTTGGACGAAGTGTTTTTAATGGTAAATCGTGAATGTACTTTCTCAGAAAAATATACTCTTGAGCTGTCGTCATTAAAACATACTTTTCATCTAGTCCAATATTGTATCCTTCCTCCTTAAGAATTGTGTCGCAAAAAGAGTGAAATGTTGCGATAAAAGGTTCTTCATATCCATAATCAGCTTCCATATCTACCCTTTCTTGCATTTCCTGAGCAGCTTTCTCCATAAAGGTTAAGGCAAGTATTTCAGAGGGTTTTGCCCAACCTTCATTAATGATATGCAAGATTCTTTTTGTTATGACTTGTGTTTTTCCAGTTCCAGCACCAGCAATTATGAGTAGATCTCCACCATTAAACTCTACTGCTTCTTTTTGTTTTTCGTTAAGATTAAACTGGTTACCCATTATTTAAGAAGAAATATTAGATACAATATGACACCAATTAGAATTCCTAAAATTACGAGCAGAAGTACTTTTGGTGTTGGACAGTATTTAACAAATTTTTGCATGAATGTTCTAACTTCTCTTTTCATAGTTAAAGATTGAATTTTTCAAATAAAATATATTAGCTGATTCTAGCAAGTTTTTTTAACATAGCTACCTCTTGAACTATACCATTTGGAGATTTCAAAGATGGAGTTTCGAGTATAAAGGGAATATTCTTCAATTTTCTGTTGTTCAATATTTTAGATATTGTTTCTTCTCCAAGTTTTCCTTTTCCTAAATCGGCATGTCTGTCTTTGTTTGATGAACAGTTGGACATGGAATCATTTAGATGTATAGCTTTAACATTCTCAATACCTAATTCATCTTGAATTTCGGATATTACTTCTTCCATCTTGGTGTTCCAATCATATCCAGAAGAGAAGGTATGTTGAGTATCGACAACATATCCCACCCTGTTTTTTTCTTTAACATTGTCTCTCATTTTTTTAAGCTCTTCAAAATTCCTTCCTAGGGTAGTACCAGCTCCAGCGGTTGTTTCTATGAGCAATTTTTGAGTTCCAGGAACTTCATCTAAAACCCATTGTATTCCATATGATACCCTTTCCATGCTCTCTTCATATGAAAGTTCTTTTGCAGAACCAGGGTGAAAGCATATTCCAAGTATTTCTGCATCTATCCCTTTTTTCTTAATTAAAGAAGATGCTTTTTCGGCAAAGTCGAGATACACCACTAAACCCATTTTTCCTAGGTGAAAAAGCTGTTTATCTTTTCTAGCAAGATTAGTTAAATATATTCCATGAATTAGAATTTTTTTTACAGAAGATTTCTCCAATGCGTTTACAAAAGACAAGATTTCATTGTCAGGAATAGATTTTGTTGCCCACCTCATAGGAGGAGTTAACATCATTTGTATGGCATTTACACCATATTTATCACCATTTTTGATTGAATTCTCTATACCCCCAGAGGAGGAAACATGAATACCCAAATACATACCTTATTCTAGCATAAATATATGCTATGAAGTATAATGGGCAGGTATTGGAGAGGTGCCTGAGTGGTCGAAAGGAACTCACTGCTAACGAGTCGTAGGCCCAAAAGCCTACCGAGGGTTCGAATCCCTCCCTCTCCGCCAATTTAACTTACCCTTGAGATATGGAAGCCAATCATCTTTTGTCCCAAAAAGGAAAGCAATTGATGCAATGGCACATCCAAACACAGAATCTATAACATAGTGCTCTCCCCCATACCATGTTGAGAAAATAACCAATATTGGAACCATAAATAGAAGTAATCCCTTTGGACCTAGAATATATTCCCCCCATAATGCACCATAGAATGACCAAGCAGCATGAAGTGATGGAAACGCAGCAAAATCATTATGCCCATATCCATTTACCCAGAACTGATAGTCTATTCCAAAATATTTTGATGCAAAAAAAATTCTTTCCACACCAGGTAATAAATTCATGTCTCCTGCATACCAAGGTGGTGCAGAAGGAAAGAAAATGTATATGATAGTCGAAAAAAGAGATATTCCCAAAAATCCATAAATATATTTTCTAAATGTTCGAACTCCTTTCTTCCACGCCAAAAACGCAATAAAAATCCAAAACCAAAAAAAAGAAATATATGCAAAAAAGAGAATGTAATCATACCAATTTAATGTGAAAGCTCCTGATCCAACAGCAGAAAAATTCTTTTGAAGAAATTCTACAAGTGCCTGACTGTTGATTGAAAAGAAACTTTTTTCCCATTGTATTAGAGAATCATTAAGCAAAGGTCTATTTAACAACCTTGAAATATCATATGCCTCTGCTCTCAATATTTCATAGACGAACAAAAGTATCACAGGAAGAGTTAATTCTTTGAGAAAAAGATCCTCCTTTTTGAAGATTAAAGCCCCTATGATTAAAACAACAGCCAACGCAGTAAAAGAAAGTTTGTATACAAAAAAATTCACATAGAGTACAAAAAGAAGAGACAGAACTAGTATAATCCTTTTTCCTTTAACGGTTGTGAAAAAACAATTCTCATGCATATGCAGAATATCAAAATTACTCTATGCAACAATCAATTTTATCCTTAACATATTTCCCTATTCTTTTCCAAAAATCGTCTTTTTCTACTTTCTTTTTATTCTTTTCTTTCATTTGTTTCAAAATTTTCCTTTGTAATTAATCCTGTATTTAACGCCCAGAACAAGGAATACAATCCATAGGCCTTTTCAAACATCTCCTCAGCAATCTCATCATCTCCCTGCCCTAAATGTTTTGTTCCGTACTCCATGATTCGATAGCTGGCAGCAAGCAGATGCTTAGAAATACACCAAACCTCTCCATCATATTCTTTTATAATTTTCTTTAGAAGTCCTTTTCTCATTTCTCTAACTTCCTTAAGCAACTGGTAGTAAGCTGGATTTTCTGTTTTTGCTCCACTAAAAAACAAATGCTCCTCTATTGATATGAGGTTCATAACTGCAATACTCAAATCTTCATCAGCTGATAAATCGAGCTTGTTGTCTTCTTGAAGACTTTTGTATTTTCCAACAAGCTTATTAACTTTTTTCATATCTATTTTTTCTTCTTTTTCTTTCACTACACCGTATATAACAAATTAACATTAATAGTATACTATTAGATACAGAAGGATAGTAGCAATGAGGAGCATAAGCAAAGGTATTTCTACTTTTTGAAATGGAAAGTATACTTTTCCATTATTTGTCTTTAACAACTTTTTATGAAGCTCCTGCCCTATCAAAAAAGCGATTGAACCTATCAAAATTCCTACTACCACCTTATCGAGTCCCCAAATTGTATTCATTTCGTGTCCAATTATTCCTGATAATTTTAATGGAACTACAAATAGCAATACAGTGAGAATAATTATACTAGTGTCAATTAACCTCATATCTTTTCTGTTCTTTTTCTTTAACTTTGAATTCACCCAACCAACTGCCCAAAGAACTGACGATATTATGAGGGCACCAACCCAAATTCCACAGATGGTATCATCTATCCCCAAATATCTGGAAAACCCTACTCCCGCACCTACTGCAATTGTACATACAGGACAAATTGCATAGGCTGGACGAACATATAGTAAGGGAATTATTGACAAGATTACTAAAGACATTATCGCTGTAACAGCTTTCCTTCTCTTTTTTCCTTTCTTTTCATCATCTCCAGATTTTTTGATGATAAATCCAAAAAGAGGAAGGACTATTAAAAATAATATAACTCCAAAAATCAACTTCTCTGTGTTTTCCTTTCCTTTTTCATCTATTTCTTTAGAACTACTATTTACTTCTCCTCGTGCTATTGAATTGAGCCTGTCAATAATGGTATTTACAGAACGATAACATCTCTCCCCGTCATAAAGCATTGGTATTGTTGCATTATTACTACTTACTCCACATTCTGTAAGCTTTTCCCTAAATCTTTCTAAATTTGCTTCACTTTCATGCACTTCTACATGCTCTATATTAACTTTTTTGTCTAGACCAAGCTCAGATATTTTGTTCTCAACTTCTAGGCAATATTGGCATTCAGAACTCCAAAAGAGAATTACCTTATCTGTCTTTTCTGCGAATACAGGAAGAGAATGCAAGAACATTACTATGGCAAAAGTGCTTACAATTAGAGATGTTTTCTTGATTTTGTTTAAATTTTTCTCATTTGGCATCTGGATATTCTACTATATTTTAAACAGGACAGTGGTATTTGTGTAAATTTTTTGCAAAAAAATGATATATTCCATTATGGTAGTAACAGAGAGTGAATTAGAGAATAATGAGGTTTTTTCAAAAATAAAGGCTCTGAAATTAGAGCCTGATGAATTTTTGATTATTGGATCAGGAATTATGTTTGCTTTGGGAATTAGAAGTTTAGACGATATACATGATATAGATATCATTGTTAACGAGAAAGGATGGGAAAAAGTTAAGAATCTTTCTAAGGTATATACCAATGAGCTTGGTGAAAAGCACTTATATTTATTAGGGAAGAGAATAGAAGTATGGGATACTAAAAATAGTCCTAAGTATGATTTTAATGATTTGCATAAGAGAGCATATTTTGTTGGGAAATACCCCTTCCTCTCACCAGAGGATACGATTCGTTACAAGAAAAGAATGAGGAGAAAAAAGGACTTTAAACATATACAGATGATAGAGAAATATTTGGCAAAGAAATACTAGTAGAAAAGACATTCCTAGCTATGTGTTGGTGGAGACGATGGGAGTTGAACCCATGTCCAAGAGTGTCATTCGGCACCATATACAAACATATCCGATCTTCTCTAGTAGAATATGTCTAAAAAATCGGACAAAAAACATATTCCCTCAGTTATATTTTCATTCATTTACCCCACTGACTTGATAAATGAATATACCCTAGCAACGACTGTCCAAAATTCCAGCTAAGGATGGGAATTATGAACATTAACCGAAAATAAACGGTTAAACTTATGCAAAGTTAAATGCATATGCAGGAGCTGCAAAAGCTGCTCTTACACCAGCACTAAGATTCTCTGCAAAAGCGACAATTTTGTTTTTTACACTTATCATGTGTGTTGAGAATAACGAACTCAACAAACGGTTTGTGGTAACCGAAATCAAGCTCTTGTCGAAAGCCTGACGTCCCCATGTTTACAAAGAACACTGTATTATACCATTTCTGTGCTTTTTCTTCTACTAAATTCCCACATAGCAATACTTCCTGCAACAGATAAATTCAACGAATCAATATCTTCTGAATGAGGGATGTATACACTTTCTCCAAGGCTAGAATACCTACTATCTAAACCCTTTCCCTCATTACCAAATACAAAAGAAAAAGGCTCTCTAAAACCTATATCAACAATACTTCTGCTACCTTTTAACATAAATGGATATATGGCGTTTCCTTTATACAAATCAACATACTCCTCTATGGAGCCAAAATAATGAAAATTTATTCTAAACAAAGCCCCCATTGTGGATCTTACTGTCATAGGATCAAAAATATCAGCTCCAGGCTTAATTATAGCTAAATCCTTAAAATGAAAACCACACATACTCCTAATTATTGTTCCAAGATTTCCAGTATTACTAGGATTTACTAAAACAATATGATTACTTCCATTCTCCAAATCTACAAAATACTTCCTAAAAACACCAACTACATATGTATTCTCTTTGTACGCAATTCTATCTATAGCTCCATCGTTTTCTTCACAATGAATTCCATACTTTCTACATAATTCCAAGATCTCTCCTACTCCATCACTCTGAAGTCCTTCCCTTTTGTACAAAATCTCAATTACATTGTCTCTTCTAAAATTCAAAAGATCTAAAACAGGATATGCTCCAAAGGCATATGAAAAATCAAATTTCTTTTGATACCTTTTAAGTTTTGGAAATCTATTTATCTCTACCATTCTCTTTTTTCTCTTTCTTTCCTCTCTTTTTTTGTTCATCAACAAAACTCATTTTCTCTTTTCTCAATGTCAAATATGCTTCCTCTACCTTCTTTTTTGTAAATTCGAGCTCCTTCTGCTCTTCTATTTCCCTTACATACAAATCCCTTATGCTAGCTAAAAAGCCAAATAGCATGGAGATATATCCAAAGAACTGTGCTAAAACAGAAAGATCAACTGCATATTCAGTTTCTAGGTTAAGGAATGGAATGTAAAAAATTTGAGACAGAATGAAAAAAGATATTGAGAAAATTATCCAAAAATCAATATTTTCATACTTCCAATTCTTTTTACAAAGATACCCCATGCCTGCTACTACTAGCAATATTAAACTCAGTACAGAAAAAGATATTGTCATATATTCCTCAGTAAATCCTCCTAGTATTTTTGAATATATGAGGAAAGAAGCAGTTAAGATTATGAATATGAAAAAACCCAAGATTCTAAAACTTTTCTTCTTCATACGAATATTATCCACTTCCAAGAAACAACTAAAGAACAAAAGGAAGGAAAGAAAACATTTTGAAAAGATCATCCTAAAAGAATAAATGCTATCTCCAGATGAGAACAAAGCTTCAAAATTTTCTAATGTCATTAGGAGAGAGATAATATCAAGTATTCCAACCCCTATTAATCCTATACCAAGTATGAAGTATTGTATGGAATCCTTCTGTGCAGAATATCTAAGCATCGATATTATTCCACTAAATATGGCAAAGATTCCTGAAATAAGCAGTACAAAATCTCTGAAATTTGTAAACCATTTGAGGTCTCCTATGAATACTGCAAAAAGAAGGAATGAGGCATCAGCCACCAAAAGAAGAAGAAATTGTTCCTTGATATGTTTCGAAGAGAGCTCCTTTTTCATTGTTTTAAAGTAAAAATTTAAAACATATACTTAGTAAACGAGAGCGTAACATTTCTTTCGGCATATGGGGCACATACAGTAATGTTCCCACGACCATCTTGTGAGATGAAGTATCCAGTTCCATTTACAGACCTACTTTCTGGATCAGAAGGCAGAGATATGATTTTTCCATTTCCTTCGCTGTCTTGGACTATTGAATCTAAATTAACAAGCCCAGTACAGTCGTGTGGTCCTGTTTTACATATTTCATTACCTACCTGCATGCACTGTTCTGTGACTGGAATTTCTTTTGGAATTTCACCATGTTCTTTTGTATATGAATATATGGAGGATAGTATCATAGAGATATCTGCCTCCCTCTTAAAATTTCTGCTTTCGGAACCTTGTTTGTTAGGATTAAAAAATAGATATACAAGACAACCAACGATAATAAAGGCTGAAATAACAACCATTACATCTAGAATAGAGAACTTGTTTTTAGAGGCTTCACTCTCTTTTACAAAAATTGGTGCCTGAAGAGGACGACTAAGAGAAATGTTCCCAATATTAAAGATTTCGGATTGATTAGCATTTTCCATATCCATAAATATACAGTAGTTTTTGACGAAGTGCTAGAACAGAGTTTACAAAGCGAATATCACCTATAGTTTGATAATCGGAGAGATATAGTAATCACAGTCTAGGAAAACATCTATATACCAACGAATATGAATATCTTTGAGGGTTATCCACACTGAGTTGAAATTGTGGATTAATTATAAAAGGAAAAACGGAGGGAGAGGGATTCGAACCCCCGATCCAGAAACCTGGATAGAGCTTTTCGAGAGCTCCCCTTTCAGCCACTCAGGCATCCCTCCTTTTTAAATAGCACTTCTTACCTAAACCTTCTCCAATGGAATATATTCACCATATGTAATCCTATCTATCCTACCCTGCTTCCTAATATCTTTGTACAATAGTTTATCTTGCAACAAAAGAAAAATAGCATCCTTGTCTTTTTCTGAAGCAAGAAGAAACAAAACCTTTGGAACATTTAATTTAGTCTCAATTATTAAAGAATAATATGAGGAACCATCTTTCTTACAAAAATAGAAAGAATCAAGCGTATACCATTCAAACAATCTATCATATATCTCTATACCTCTCTTAGTTATCTTATTCTTAATATACACTGGCTTCGTAACTCCAGAAACATAGACCAAGAAAAGAAGAGCTATTACTGAAGCCATCATCAAATAATGTCTCAAAATAGCCAAAAGAAGTATCAAAACAAGAGAAAGAGCAACAATAAATAGAAAATTCTTGTCACTAAACTTAACCTGATATCTCTCTGGTGCTTCCCATTCAAAAAGTTTAATATTCTGCACAACTTTCTTTTCCTGCAAAGGATCTTTCTCAAGCTTCACACTTTTATCTATAACTGCTTTTCTCCTTTTCTCTTTCATCTCCTTAATAGCATCCTTCTTAGCCTTTACCATAGCCATCTCCTTCTCTCTCAAACTTTTCTCTCCAGAGACAACTTCTAGTATCTTCTCAAGGCTTTTTTCTTCTCTTTCCATTCCCTCATGATACTACAAATATCAATACCAATACAAGAACTAAGAGTGGGATTCCCAAAAACCAATCAATTATATGGAAGATATGAAGAAGAAGTACCACTAAAAGACCAAAGGATATAGCAAAGGATATCTTCAAAGAGAATTTAACCCTTTCGTGTTGACTAAGTTCTTTTCTAAAAAAAGTACAAAAGAGATATATACCAAGACATAAAAAGGAAAAAAAAAGGATGAACAGAAGAAGGATTGCTACAGATATATTAATGATATCTATATTTCCCGTTTCGTCAAAGGGTAAAAAGGAGGAATTAGAAGATAAGTAATACAAAAAGCATACAGAAAAAATAAAGAGAAAAAGACTACTAAAGAAGAATTTCATAATTTTTGATGCTCTAAGATAAAAGAATTATGCATGGAATTACTAACATGATAACTATTAAATTTAGTAATTTTAATATCTATGAATGTCTTAATTATAGAGAATTCAAGCACATTAGCACAAATCATTTCAAAGACATTAGAATCATATGGATATCATACAACTTTAGACAATGAAACTTTTGGATCAAAAAATTTGGTAAAAAAAGGAATTTTTGATTTCGTAATAATTAACACTAATCTAGGTGATAGCAGAAGTTTAGAAATACTGGAATATATAAGGGAGAAGAGAAAGAATATCAAAGTGCTTGGAGTATGTAATAAAGGGAATTGGATTGAAAAGGTTCAATTCTTAAATAAAGGTGGAGATGATGTTCTTACATATCCATTCCCTATGCAAGAGCTACTGGCTAGGATTCAAACTATTATGAGAAGACCTTCTGGATATATGGATAAGAATCTGTACATAGGAAAATATGTTTTAGATGTAGATAATAGAACAATATACGAAGGGAATTCAGAGATAAGTGTCAGGAAGAAAGAATATGATTTACTTGAGTATTTAGTAAGAAATAAAGATCGAGTAATTTCGAGATGTGAGCTTTTGGACCATGTATGGGATTACAGAGAATATGTAGGATCAAATACTATAGATGTACATATAAAGAGGTTAAGGGACAAACTCCATGATAAGGATATCATTGAAACAGTACATGGGATTGGATATAAAGCTAAAATTCCAAAGAAGAATTAAAGCATCATTGGCATAACTAAATGTATAAAGCTATCATCGCCGTCTATTTTGAAAACCCCAGGCCTTGTAGCCTCAGAACATTCAAATATAATATCTTCACTATCTATATGCATAAGAACATCATTGAGAAGCTTAGCACTAAATGCTATCTTTATGCTTTCACCTTCTACTTTACATGGAAAATTACTTTGATTTTTTCCTAAGTCACTTTGAACTGCTGATAGCAAAATTCTATTTTCTTCAGAAGATATATCCAAAATCATTTTGTTCCCTAAAACAGATCTAGCAATAATATTTATTATCTTTATCGAATTAAGAAAATCACTCTTCTTCAAAAAGCACCTCGTTTTATACCCAGTAGGAATTATTTGTCTGTACTCAGGAAACTCTCCATCAATAATTCGGGAAATTAAATCAACATCAGCAAATCTAAATAAAACTTGATTCTTTTCATCAATAGTATAAATACGAACAACTTCTTCATCCGTATCTAAGGCAGAAATAATGTATGAGAGTTCTAACAAAGCTCTAACAGGTACAAGGAAACTCTTCTTGGAAACCCCTTTTGATATCTTAACACTCTGTCTAGAAAGTCGAAGACCATCAGTCGACACAAAATATGCAACACCATCCTCTATCTCTATTTTAACACCAGTCAAAACTGGCTTAATATCATCGGTAGCAGAGGCAAAAGCAACTCTATCAACAGCAGTAACTAAATCCTCTTTTTTAATCTCAACTAATGGTTCTTCTTTCTCTACAGAAGGGATAACTGGAAAATCCTCAGATGGTATAGTATTAAAGCTTGCACTATTATTTTTAGTAGAAATATTAAAACTTTCCTTAACAACATCCACATCTACCCTTTCTTCAGGAATAGAATTTACGAACTCAGCAAGCTGTTTTGCTGGAACTGTAACAGCACCATCTTCCTTAATATCAGCTCCTATCCATGTAGTAATACTTAACTCCAAATCCGTTGTCTTTAGGATTAGCTTTCCATCTTTACTTTCAAAATAAACATTGCTTAATATTGGTAACCCTGGTTTAGTAGCTACTACTCTACTAACAATGTTTAAGTATTTTGAAAAGGTATCTTGATTACAAGAGAATTTCATTTTTTTACAGCTAATCTTAATTATTTGGGTAGTTTAATACTTGCATATAACCATTATACAAAAATTTCTAATAGAATGTATCTCTCTTCTATATTTTATTAATTAAATAATAATAGTTTAAGTAGTAGTAGATGTTTATATGTAGATATCTACTAAGTTATACTAAAAAAAGCCTTCTACTAAGCTACTCTTTCCTATAATATTCTATGTGTATATCTAATTAGTTATAAATCAATTAATTGTGTAAAAAGTGTTTACATTGAACTAATTTTTTATGTGGATTTCTTTTTGGATAATTTGTGGCAAACTAATATATATTGTGTATATCCTCTTTTTAAAGAAATGCCTAGTTAAGGGCATTCTTACGTAAATATTACGTTTCTTCAATGTGGAAATACTCCAAGTTTTCCCACAATTGTTAACCTCATATCCACATAGTTATCCTCTACGATTTTAATGTTCTTATACAAACATTTATTTTCTCATCCAATGATTTATTTCTCTCTCTCTCCTTCTCTATTTTTTCAAAAGCATGAATTACTGTTGTATGATCTTTCCTGTTAACCTCTTTAGCTATCTTTTCTAAAGGAAGTTCAAGCTCTTTTCTCAAGATATACATAACAATTTGTCTACATTGTGCAATGTAAGCAGTTCTTCTACTCCCTTTAATTTCAGATGCTTTTACATCAAAAACATCTCCTACTACAGAAATAACTTTACTAGGAGTAATTCTTTTTCTCTTGTAGTCTAGGTCTATTTGAAGGATTTTTGAAACATCATCTTCTGTAGGATTAATTCCCAACTTAAACAGAGATGCTACTTTTGTTACTGCACCTTCTAATTCTCTTATATTGTTTTCTATATTTTTTGCAATCATTTCTATGTAGGTTTCGCTCATAGAAAGGTTTTTCTCCTCAAGAAGTTGTTTTATTATGGCAATTCTAGTTTCATAGTCTGGAATTTGTATATCTACTACCATTCCTCCTTCGAATCTAGTTCTTAGTCTATCAGTTATATTCCTTATTTCCTTTGGTGGTCTATCAGATGCTAATACTATCTGTTTATCAGCTTGATATAGTGTATTAAATGTATGAAAAAGTTCTTCCTGAGTTCTAGGATATGATTCTACAAACTGAACATCATCTATCATGAGTAAGTCAACTGCCCTATATTTGTTTCTAAAGTCTTCATTCTTTTTTGTTCTTATAGCTTCTACCATTTCATTAAGAAATTGTTCTATTGACACATATGCAACCTTCTTACTTTGATCCTTGCGTATTGTCTCATTCCCTATCGCTTGCATAAGGTGAGTTTTTCCCAATCCAGTATTTCCATAGAAGAAAACAGGATTGTAAGCCTTTCCTAGGTCTTCTACTACTGCTTCTGCTACTGCTTCTGCCAACCTATTACTTGATCCAACAATAAAGTTTGAAAAAAGATATTTAGGGTTTAGATGTGATTCTTCGAGTCTTTTTGATAGTAGATTTTGTTCCTTTTCAGCCTCGGAGAAGAGAGTTCCTGATTCATTAGAAGTTGGATCATGGTACTCATATTTTCTCTCCCTCTTTTCATTCGCACTTTCTCTTAGATTTATCTCTATTTCAAAATTTTGTCCGCTTGCTTTGTATAGTGCTTGTTTTAACGATGCTAAATAGTCTCTTAATATTTTTTCCCTTTTGTATGCAGAACCACATGATATACATACTACCCCGTTGGAAATATCTTCTATATATGAATCACTAAATACCGCTAGAAAATTTCTGTTAGTGATCATTAGCTTTAAATGTTCCTTTGTTATTTTCCAAAGTTCATCAGCATCCATCTCTCTTCTTTTGGGTGTATTTAGTGTATCAATATAACTGTTAAACTCTGCTTTTTGCATAGTAAAGCTAATATATATTATTTCTTGGAGGCAGTTTGTTTGGGCAGTCTATGGCCGATTGGGACGTTACAAGATTATATTGGTTTTTTGTTTAATGTGGATATCTATCTTTTGATTGTGCAGAACCTTTTGTAGAGAAAGGATTTTAGTTCCTTCACATTTGTTCTAATTATTTTAGATACAGATTTTAATTATATGGAAATGTACTTAGATTGAAGCACAAGTGACAGTTGTACAAATGGTGTGATATAATCAGGCTGATTTTGTATATATCGTTTTAAAAATTATGAAAAGAACATATCAGCCAAATAATCTAAGAAGAATTAAGAAATTAGGTTTTAGAGCAAGAATGAAAACTGCTGGAGGAAGGAATGTTATTAAAAGAAAGATTAGAAAAGGTAGAAAAGTATATTCTGTTTCTGAAGAGTACAAGCTTCTGAGGAAAAGACATAAGAATAGTTAGATAAAAGTATGATACCTAAGAGGTATAGACTTCCTGCTAAAGACTTTGAGTATGTGTATAGGAATGGTAAGAGGTTTAAAGGAAAGTTTGGAATGCTTATTTGGTATGAGGATAGTTCTCTGACATCTCCCTGTTTTGGTTTTGTAGTGAATAAAAAGATAGGAAATTCTGTTAAGAGACACAGACTTACTAGAATGCTTAGAGTAATATCTAGGGATGCTATGAAAGAGTTTAATTTGGATAATGTTGGAGTTCGTTTTGAGTATATAGCTTTTTGTTTTCCGGATAGTTTTTCTTCCCTAAAGAGTGAATTTTTTGAGCAGATAAAGAAGGCTTGTTTAAAGTAAATGGAGGATATTTTTTAATGATTAAAAGATTTCTACTTTGTATAATAAAGGGGTATCAGAAAACTTTTTCATATGATCATGGTGTTGCAGGTATAATTTTTCCAAATCTTAGATATTGTAGGTTTGTTCCTACATGTTCGGAATATGGTTATGAGGCAATCGACAAATATGGGGTTATTAAAGGAGGTTTTTTAGCTGTGAGAAGAGTGCTTAGATGTAATCCTTGGAACAAGGGAGATAGGTATGATCCTGTTCCTTAAGTAATATTTATGGTATATTCCAAAAGATTTTATATTTGAATTTATCATTAGTATTCGAATGTTTGCCTTTATTTGGAAAAATTTGCTTTACTATCCAGCCCTTAATTTCATAGTTTTTTTGAGTTCAATTTTATGGAATAATCTTGGTTTAGCAATCATTGTAATAGCAGTAATTTTTAGATTGATGCTTCTGCCATTAAAGAAGAGGCAGAATGAGATGATGCGAAAAATGGCTTCTTTGAAACCTCAACTAGAGGCTTTGCAGAAGAAATATGCAAATAACAAAGAGAAGTTATCACAGGAACAGGTTAAGTTGTATAGGAATGTTGGATATAATCCTTTAGGGTGTCTTGGTATTTATCTTCCTCAGTTGTTGATACTTTCTGTATTAGCAAGTGTGATTAGAAATGTTTCTTCTGGGAACCTTGAAGGTATCTATCCATTTATTAAGAATTGGTTTGCTAATGGTAGTGATATTGTTTTGAGTCCAACTTTTCTTTTTTGGGATTTAACAAAATCATATAGTCAGATATCGAGCGATTTTGGTATGTTTGCAACTATTTCTTTGATGTATTTGCTGTTGTGTATTTTAGTAGGTGTTTCTCAATATTTGATGTCAAAGTTTACAACGATAATGAATAATCCTATGCAGGCCTCTCAATCTAAGAAGAAGAAAAAGAAAGGAGCTGGTGAGAATCAAACATTGGAGGAGATGACTGCAAAAATGACTAATTTGACAATGTTATTCTTGCCTGCCTCTACTGTGTTTATTGCTGCAGGAGTGCCTTCTGCATTGAGTATATATTGGATAGTTCAGTCTTGTATGTTGTTGGTGCAGTATGCAATTTTGGATTGGGATAAAACAAAGAAAGGGGTTCAAAATATTAGGGTTATTGTTAAGGAGAAGAGAAATGGTAACACTAGGTGAGTTGTAGGAGTTTAATTTGACTTAATTTTAATAATTTACATATTTATGAAAGATAAAGAATTACTCAAAATAGCGGAAAAAGAGGTTGCTAATCTCTGTTCCTTGTTAGATATCGATTGTGATGTAGATGTTACTATGGAGGAAGGAGAGAATGGTATTAAATATGTAAAGGTTGCTTTTGATGGGGAAGATTTAGGATATATGATCGGAAATAGAGGGAGGCATCTTGATTCTATTCAATTTATACTTCAGGTTATTTTAGGAAGGAAATTAGGAGAGGATGAAGATTTTAGAGTTTTTGTAGATGTTGGAGGGTATAGGAAGGAGAAGGATTCTAGGCTTGAGGAGCTTGCTATGCAAAAGGCTGATGATGCTAGAATTCTAGGAGAGAGAGTTGAACTTCCTCCTATGAAGCCTTCTGATAGAAGAATTATTCATCTAGCATTGATGAAGTTTGACGATATAAAGACAGAAAGCGAAGGGGAAGGTATGGATAGGCATATTGTAATAACTCCTTTGAGAGTAAATGAGTGATTGAGTATGCTAAAATGGTTTTAGATGCTTAAAGGTATTTTTCATAAAAAAAATTATCCATTTTTATTTCTTGATATCTTCTTGTTTTTATCCTGTTTTCTTTTTGTAGACGATTCTTTAGGTAGATTTCTTTTTTTGCTATTCAGTATTCTTCTGTATATCTTTTTGAGCTTGTGTCTTAAAAATAGAGTCATATCATCTGTTTTGTATATATTGATTACTCTACCGTTTAACATCACATATCAAATTCCTCAGACAGTTAAAATCTTTAGTTCAACTGTGACATTTTATGATTCCTATGTAAATGGTGTCTCTGTAAATTATTTAATTCCAACATTGTCTATAGTTGATTTAGGCTTTTTTCTTCTACTCTATTCTCTTTTGTTTTCTAGTACTTCTTCTTTTCTTAAAAAGATCTTTTTAAAGTATCGTCTTTGTTTTTGTGCCGTGCTAGTGTCTTTTGGGGTTAATCTTTTTTTGAATATGGATTTACTTCAAGTTGTTAATACTTTTAGGATTTTGATTTATCTTTGTACTTTTGTACTAAGTGTTCATTGGATAATCGAAAACAGAAAAGTATTTACAAAAGAGTTAAAGATTTTTTTCTGGGTTGCTGTCTTTATATCTGTGTGTATCCAAGGTGTTTTTGCTTGTATCCAATTTTCTAAAGGAACTTCCCTAGGAATGGATTTTTTGGGGGAATCTAATGTTGTTTCGGGTATGGCAGGTTCTAGTTTCATAGAGCTTGATAATAGGCTGTTTCTTCGTGGTTATGGAACTTTTCCTCATCCAAATGTTTTAGCTGGTTTCTTTCTTTTTTCTTTTCTCTTTTTCCTTACATTGTTTTTGAAAGAAAAGGGTTTTTTCAAAACCGTAGCTGGTGTTTCGATGGTTGTTGCAATGGCTTTTTCTTTGTTTTCCTTTTCAAGAGTTGTTATCTTTCTTCTTTTGTTTAACTGTTTAGGGATATTTTGTCAGAAGATTTATGCTCGAAGGTATTGTGCAGCATACTTTGTTCCTTTTACATATTTGTATGAAAGGTTTTTGAATATATTTGACTCTGGGGATAGTAGTCTGTCTGAGCGAATAGATTTGGCTAAGTGTTCGTTTAAAGTTATTAAGGAAGATTGGTTCTGGGGATGTGGTTTAGGAAAATTTGTTAGAGCGATTGAAGATTTTGTTCCAAGATCAAAAAATGGAATAATGATTTTACAACCTGTTCATAATATTTTTCTTTTGTCTTTGAGTGAAATGGGTGTGTTGGGATTTATGTCTTTTTGGTTTACCCTTCTTAAGGTTCTCTGGGGTGGAATTAAGAATTTTAATATTATGGTATTTTTAATTTTGTTAGATATTTTAGTTGTAGGTAGTTTTGATCATTATCTTTTAGATTTACCTCAAGGTTTTGGTATTTTCTTTCTTTTGCTTTTATTGTGTATTATGAATTCTTTGGGAAAAAATGAAGAGGTGTAGAGGAGCCCTACTCTTCTTTGGTAGTTATTTCCATTTTTTGTAGAGGTAAGTAATCTTTGTATTTTTCTAGTTCTTGTTTTCTTTCGTCCAGTAATTTTTGTGCTTTTGAGTGTGAGATATTATATGATTGCCAATTCGAAGTTCTTTTTCTTTTTAATGTTTTTTGATACAGGCAACTTGCAAAATTTCTTTTGTTTACTTCATCTTGAGAATCTAGGATTTTGATGGAATATGGAATTGCGTCATCTGAAAGGTAGCAGATGTAGTCAGTGTCTAATTTGTTAATAGCTTCTGCATTTTTGATGTTGTAGTTAGCAATGAAAGCATCTGGATTTATTATGTTCATAGAGGCGAGGAAAAGGAGTACAGAGATGAAGAGTTGTAGAGAGAATGTTTCTTCTGTTGTTTGTTTGTGAATTTTGTAAAGCAAGAGACAAAAGATTATTACGAGAAGGAAAATGAAGGCATGGCTATACATTCGTAGTGTAGTTAATCCATATGCTTGTTCATATAGCGATAGTCGTACTATTGCTGAGTACATAATTATCATAACCTGAATTATTAGGATGGAGGAAAGGTACTTGAATATTTTTTTGTGTTCAGTTTGATTTTTTTCTTTATACTTGTCTGTGAAAAATATTAATAGGAAGGAAATTACTGCAACTGCTATTAGTTCAAAGAATCCTCTTCTTGCATATTGAGAATATGTAAAGCCTTGTGATGATATGTTTTGTTCTCCACCAAATAGGTATGTTAATTGTATTATTATGAAAATGAGAAAAAGAATATTTATGGAACTTAATAGAATTGATAGCTCTATATGTCCTAGGCTAATTTCCTTTGAAATTTTGTTTTGTTCTTCTTTTTCTTTTGTAAATATGTAGGAATATGCTCCGGTGAAGATGAGAGTAACTACAAGTATAACAAGAATTCTTGCAATAGTTTCCTGCGTGATGTGGATGTTTATTATTTCTGAGATGTATTTTTCGAAGATTAAATCTGCTGATGAGAACAGAAGAAGGAAGATGGCTAGTATAGGGATGGTTATTAAAATTCCTCTGATTATTTGTGGTAGATTATTTTTTTTGCTTGTTGATGAGGAAAATAGTTTTGATATTGTTTGTCCAAGCGGGAGTATGAACTTAAAGGGTAGAAATATTGTTTTTACATAGTCACTTGCTAGAAATTTCTTTAGTGGCTTTTGAAAGGATGTTTTTGCAATTAGAAGAAGGATGAAGAGTGATGTTACTATATTTAAAAATATTAGGAGAGTGCTTGAACGAACGAAGACCATTGCACTGAAGAAAATGAGTGGGATTGAGAGTATGAGATCTTTTTTGTTTAAGTTTTTCCCGAGTGTTTTGGAGAGGATAATCAGGATTGTTAGGATTAGTAATGTGTAGAGGAAGAATGATATTCCTACAGGTTGGTCTACAAAGAAATAATTAAAGATTATTCCTAAAGTTAGTGAAGCTATTAAAATAATTAGGGATTGAAATTTTTCATTTTTTCCATTCTTTTGTTTTTCCATACTAAGAAAATACCATAAAATATGTTACTTATCCACAGGGAATATTTAGTATGTAAAGAGTACGGAGAGAGTGGGATTCGAACCCACGGTATGATTTCTCATACGCTCGCTCTCCAAGCGAGTCCTTTCGACCACTCAGGCATCTCTCCTTCTCTGGCGTACCTGGTCGGAATCGAACCGACAACCTACTGCTTAGAAGGCAATTGCTCTATCCGATTGAGCTACAGGTACATATTCAGGTCTGATTTTAACAGGAAATGATGGTAAAAGAAAGATTAGAAGGTCTCTTTAACTTCTATTAATATTCCTCCTTGCTTTTTGGGAAAATATTTCAGTTTGTCTGGGAAGTTCTTTGGATTGAATTCTACCTCTGTTTCCTTTTCAGAATATGAAAGATTTTTTAGATATTGATTCCCATCTGTCCATGACATGTTTTTTAGTTGGGATATTATTTCGTCTTTGTTAATCTTTGGCTTTACCGATGCTTTTGCCGTTAATTTAACCTTTACTCCGTTGTTGTCGTTTTGTATTACGGTTATCTCTTTGGATATGTCATCTCCGAGTGCTAATTCCAAGTTATTCTCTTTTTCAAAGAGATTCTTTTCTTCTGCTTCCTTCTTTAACAGTTCTGCTACTCCATTATCAAAACCTTCCTTCATGTAAAATGTTGCGGTCGTTCTTATCTTTAGTGAAAGATCTACCTGGTCTGCTTCTTCCCCTATTTTCTTACTTGTTTCTATGCTGTTACTTAGGACTTCGCTATTAAGGGATTCTGGAATCAATTCCCATGTTCCACCAGACTTGTCTTTCATCTCTCTTTCTCCTTCTTCATATGCATTCTTTTTTAGACTTTCTACTCCACTATTTACATCAGCCTGTGTTAATATTCTGTATTCTTTCTTAGTTCCTCCTGCTATTTCTTGTGAGGAACCTCCGTAGATTTTTTCAGATTCAAATCCTTGTACTACAAAAAATGTTCCCATTGGCAGATTGTATTCTTCTCCTACTTCCGAAGCAGTGATATTTACATCTGCTGTTTGATTGCATTGGACGGATACCGAGGAATCAGTGGTGTAAGATTTTCCTTCATTTTTTGCTATGACAACAGTACCTGCTGGTATTTGTATTGGCTCAACATCTTTGCATCCCTCTGTACTTTTGAATGTAAGCCTTATGAGTCCTTTTGCTTTGTCACCTTTGTAAGCAACTCCAGTAGCACTAATTGTTGTAGAACTACTTTTTTCTACGCTTTCTTTCTTTATTGGGATTTTCATGTTTTGAAAATCTATTTCCTTTATATTTTGATCTCCCTCAAAGACTTTTTCGATGCTAACCTCTTTTCCCTTTATATATATATTTACTCTAACAAATGGTGCGGTGAAGTAGTAGACCACAGCCGAAAGTATTGCAACTAAAACTACACTAATTAGAACAATGGGATATATCTTGTTGCTAGAGAATTTTACTTTTAATTTTGTAAAGAAGTTCTTTATCTTTGGTACAAGTGGGTTCTTTCTTCCCTTTTTATCTATCTTGTGATCTTCTTTTTGAAAAGAAATATTTTCAGTATTTTCATTTTCGTATGTTATTGGAATATCACTGTCTACGGCAATTAAGAATTCATCATCCTTCTTGTCCATATGTTTATCCTCTTTCAGAGTTTTCTTCATTGCATCATCTATCCTTTTTTGAAAATCGGAAGTATTTGATGTTTGAGGAATATCTTGTCGTGTATCCTGTTCCTTTTCCAGTTTAGTAGGGACAGTGGTGCGATTGTTTTGTTGAGAAAGTCTTTTTGTTCTGTTAATTTCTTCATCTTCCCACATGTCTTCTGTTGGGAGATTAGGAGACTCTGTTACATACAGGCCTGCAAGAGACGCATTTCTAACTCCTGTTGGATTTTTAATTATTTGGGTTATGAGGAGTTTCTCTTTTTCGTCAGCTGTTTCTAGTATTACTCTGAGGTTTATTGGGCTTATGAGAAGGTCAGAATCCTCTGCAAATGTAAGCACAATCCTTTGATTGACTGAGTCGACTATTGCCGCTACTACATCAGTAATCTCATCTTCCTTATTTACAACAATTTTTGTTATTTTTTTGTTAACCTCCATTTGACTTCTTCTTGTTGATATCATATACGAATTTTGCTAGAGATGCTGGAGTTATATCAAAAACATGCTTAAGCTCTCCACTTGTGTCGGTAATGTTTTCTAGCTTTTCTGGAGTGAAAAAATCTATTTTAGGAACAACAGGGAAACGAGAGAACTTCTTCCATGGGAACTCAATCATAACCTCTCTTATTTCTGGAAGTAAAGCTCCTCCTCCACATAGAAATATCTGCGTAGGAAAAGTGTCTATATCATCACAGTAATCCAATGCTGACTTTAGTGTTTTCAACCAAAGTTTTGCTACTGGATATACTATGGTTTGTACTTCTCTCGAAAGTTCTCTGTTTAATTCTTTTTTTGAATATTTTAATTTCCTTTGTTCAGCAAATCGGTAGTCAATATTCAATACTTTTGCAAGCTCCTTTGTAAATGTCCTTCCCCCAAATGCAAACATTTTAGTTTCTACTACACTTCCCTTCTCAACTATGGCAATATCAGTTGTTCCACCTCCGATATCTATGAAGATGGCAGAAAAATCTCTGTTTGATGACCCTGAGTATGCTCTTGCAACTGCAAATGGCTGTGCGACTATCCCTATTACATTCATCTTCAAATCAGATGCTACTTTTCTTAATGATTCTACATATGTTCTAGGAGCAAATGATGCATAGTAGTTTAATTTAATATCTCTTCCTTTGTATCCAACTAGTGAATCTACAGGCATCCCTCCTATTTCAAGACCTGTTTTTGTAATATGGAGTATTTCAATATCATCATTTGTCAATCCAATTCTTTGACTCAAATCTTCCTTCCCACTTGTCCCTATCTTCTGTTCTATTTGTGTAAGTATCTTCTTTTGTTCTTTTTCTGTAACCTCTTTTTCAAAATTCTCTTCTCTTTGGTAATTAACGACTATTGAGACTCCTTGTATATATTCTCCTGCTATTCCCATGACAACATTTCTTGGCATTTGGTCAGGAGTTAGTCGTTGAGTTGTTGAGGAAATGGATAGTCTACAATTTTCTAGGACCGTATCCAAATTGGTAATGATTCCACTTCTCATCGCATGTTGCTGTTGTTCTATCCTAGATATTTTTTTTATTTCAACTCCGAATTCATTTACAGAGAACAAAACACTTTTCAGAAGTTCAGTTCCTATGTCTAATGCAACAATATTTTCGTCTTTACTCAAAGACAAAACATCAGATTTTTTGAATAGAGGCAGATTTAACATAGTGACAGTATACCATATTTGGTTTTTGTTAAAAGAGTTTCTACATTACATCAACTAAGATAATGGGTTCTCTTTCAGTCTTTTTGTAGATTAGCTTTCCTAAGTTTTTCTCAAGTTGTGTTTTTAGCTCTTTCTCATTTGCTTGTTCTATGTCTTTTTGAGAGTTTAACCATTCTCTATGTGTATCAAAAATACAGTTTTGTATTTCTTTTAGAAGTTCATGAGAATGTTTGAAGTATATGAATCCTCTAGAAAGAAATCTTGGTTTTCCTATAATTTTCTTAGTATTGGCACTTAGATTTAGTATTACTGTGAATACTCCGAATTCTGATAGTTGTTTTCTATCTTTTAGAACTATATCTCCTATGTCGCCTACTCCTAAACCATCAATGAGTATTGGCTTTGATTCAATTTTCTTTCCTCTTCGCCAAGTTCTTCCATCATATTCCCACATTTGTCCATCATCTGTTAGGAATATGTTGTTTTTGTTAAAACCCCATTTTTCAAGATTTTGTTTGTTAAAATATCTGAAGGTTAAAGATCCATGGATTGGCATAATATATTTTGGCTTTATCATGTTTACCATAGCTCTTATATCTTCTTGGTTCCCATGTCCTGTTGAGTGTATTTTCAGATTGACGGTATCTTTCATCAAATCTGCTCCGAGAGCAATTATTCTGTCAGTCATTTTTTCTATCTTGCTGATGTTTTCAGGAATTTCAGAAGAGGACATTATGACTAAATCTCCTTTTTTTATCTTTATAGTCCTATGTTCATTGAGTGAAATTCTATTCAAGACTGCAAATCTTTCTCCCTGACTTCCCGTACATAGTATTAAAATTCTGTTATCAGGATATTTTCCAAGTTCTTTGTCTTTTATGAAGATGTCGTCTTCGACTTTAATGTAACCATTATTTCTAGCAATGGTAATTGCTTGATCTAGACTTCTTCCTGCTAGCAGAACTTTTCTGTTTGTTCTTTTTGCTATTTCTATTACAGAATATAGCCTAGTTATGAGAGAGGAGAATGCAGAGAGAATTATTCTTCCAGGGTAGTTGGATATGACCTCTTCTAAATTTTTAGATACTTCGGTTTCTGAAGGAGCTTTTCCGGGAACAGTTGCATTCGTACTTTCTATTAATGCTAGGTCCACCTTTCCTCTTAAGCTGTGGAGTTTTTGGTAATCAGAGAGAGGTTCGTTTGCTGGTTTGACATCAAATTTAAAATCCCCAGAAAAGAAAAAATTTCCTTTTGGACTTTCTAAAAATATTGAAAAAGCATCAGGGATACTATGGTTTATTCCTATGAATGAAGCTTTAAAATATTTTCCTATGGTTATCTGTGAATTTCTATCAACCCCATATATCTTAACCTTGTCTTCCATTTTGTATTCCTTCATTTTTAACTCTATTAGTGATTTTGCAAAACCACCAGCATATATTGGAGGGTATCCTAAATCAGGAAGCATCCATCTTAAAGCTCCAATGTGATCTAAATGTCCATGAGTTATGAGTATTGCTTTGATATATTGCTTGTTTTTTTTCAGATATCTTGTATTTGGAATTAAATAGTCAATTCCATACATCTCTTGCCCCGGAAATGAGTATCCTGCATCTATTACAACAATTTCATCCTTGTATTGGACAAAATTACAGTTTCTTCCAATTTCCGTAGTTCCTGATAATGTACATAGTTTCAATACATCTCTATCGTCTTTTTCTTCTTTCATCTTTTTTCCTTCGTTTTTCAAAATAATCGTTAAACATTCAAATATTTATGGATTATATCATAACTAGATTTTTTCCTTCGTGTTTTGTTTTGTATTAGCCATTTGTTATTGATATAATGCAAAAGATTTCAAATATGGAAAGAAATATACCAAAAACATTCGACTCAAAAGAGAATGAATCGAAAATATATGAACTTTGGGAGAAATCTGGATATTGTAATCCAGATAGTATGCGGGAGTATCTTGATAGTAGAAATTTAGAGGTAAGGCATCCTTTTACAATTACTCTTCCTCCTCCTAATGCGAATGGAAACCTTCATTTAGGTCATGTGTGCGGCTATTCTTTCCATGATCTAATAGGGAGATATATGCGAATGACAGGTCATCCAGTTTTGCTTTTACCAGGAAAAGATCATGCTGGAATTCAGACTGAGTCTGTTTTTACGAAAGTTTTAGAAAAAAAAGGATTGGATAAAAAGAAGATGGGAAGGGAAGCATTCTATGAGGCTACATACAAGTTTTGTATGGAGAATATTGAAAATGCTAGGGAGCAAGAAAAAAGGATAGGTTTGTCTGCTGATTATTCTAGGGAACTTTTTACATTGGATCCTAAGCTTACAAAGATTGTGTATGAGACTTTTTACAAGATGTTTAGAGAAGGTTTGATATATCGAGATAAGCGAATTATAAATCAATGTCCAAATTGTAAGACGGCTCTTGCTGATGTTGATACTGAGCATGAAGAAAGAAGGGGGATTTTCGCATATATTGTCTACCCATTTGTTGATGAGAATGATAGAAGACTTGCTAAGGAAAGATTTGGTGTTGAGGGAATCACTGTTGCAACAACAAGACCTGAAACTATGCTTGGAGATACGGCAGTTGCAGTAAATAGTAAGGATGAGAGGTACAAAGATTTTGTTGGTAAAAAGGTTCTTTTACCTATTGCAAATAGAGAGATACCAATAATTGCTGTTGATGATGTGGATATTGATTTGGGTACAGGAGCATTGAAGGTTACTCCTGCACATTCTCCAATAGATTTTGAGATTGGAAGGAAGAATAATTTAGAAATAGTTAACGTTGTTAATGAGGAAGGGAAGATGGATGGAGATATTCCAGAAAGGTTTCAGGGTATGGGGACTGTTGAGTGTTCGAAGGCTTTGTGTGGTGAGCTTGAGAGGTTGGGACTTCTTGTGAAGATAGAAAATATTAAGCATGAGGTAGCAGTGTGTGAGAGGTGTAAGACACCGATAGAGCCAATTATTTCTAATCAGTGGTTTTTGAATGTAGAACCTCTTGCAAAGGAAGCGTTGAAAAGTATAAAAAGGGGTGAAGTAAAGGTTATTCCATCTGGTCAGCAGAAAGCCTTGGAGTATTTCTATGAGAATATTCAGCCTTGGTGTATTTCTAGGCAACTTTGGTGGGGGCAAAGAATTCCTGTGTGGTATAGCGGAGGGAAGAAGTTGTATGATTGGATTCTCGAGAATAAAGGAAAAGGTGTTGAGGAGTACGAGAAAGAAACAGGTTTAAAAGCTAAGGGTACTGGAGAAATATTTTTAGGAGAAAATATGCCTGAATCAAAGAATGGTGAAATTTGGGAACAGGAGGAAGATGTTTTTGATACTTGGTTTAGTTCTGGACAATGGCCATTCTCTACATTGGGGGGTGTTGATGGAGAAGATTTTGCAAAGTACTACCCTACTCAACTGATGATTCACGGAAGGGATATCCTTTTTTGGTGGTCTGCAAGAATGATAATGATGGGTTTGTATAGGACGGGGAAAGTTCCTTTTTCTAAGGTATTTTTGACAGGAGTGATACTAGCTTCAGATGGGTCGAAAATGTCTAAGTCGAAGGGAAATGGTATTGAACCTGCACAGGTGTTTGAGAGATACGGAGCAGATGCGCTAAGACTTTGGTATTACAGTGATGCACTTCCTGGTTCTAATGCTCCTTTACGAGAGGAGAAGATTAAGGGGAACAGAAATTTCATAAACAAGATTTGGAATGCTAGTAGGTTCATACTGATGAATGTAGACGATTCTGAGATAGAGAAAATAATGTCTGTGGGAGAACTAGATGGTCAGAGGATTAAAGAGAATGAGGAGCATGTAAAGCAGATCTGTAGATATATGGAAAGATACCAGTTTAATCTTGGTGCAGAGAGTATTAGAGAGTTCTTCTGGCATACTTTTTGTGATAAATGGATAGAGGAAATTAAGGCAGAAGTAAAAGATGAGAATGTAGGTAGTGAGAACAGGGTAAGGAAACTTGCAGAGCTTCTTTATCTTTTGAAGGAGAACTTAAAGATAATGCATCCATTTGCTCCTTTTGTTACAGAAGCTGTTTGGCAGGAACTTGTTAATTTGGGGTTAGCTGATGGTTTGTTGTTTACACAACAAATTGATTAAAAGGCTTTAATATTCACTTTTTTGGGCTTTTTTGATATAATGCTAATGCAGGTTCATTAAAAAGCAAAAGAAAAGAGGAAAAATAGTATGGATAAAGAGAGTTTCTTAAAGACGGTGGAAATTATAACGTTGTTTTATAGGGTTGATATTCCTGAGATTAAAAATCACAATTTCTTAAGGGAGAATCTTCGGATTAACCCTGCTCATAGGACTTCTGAGGGTCTTTTCATTTACATGAATGATAGAATTCCATTAGAAGCGTATACATTATGGGGAGGGATTAATTGCTTTGATCCGATTATTAAGTTTTTCCGATCAGGTGGAACATTTGATTACACCCCAATATTTAAAAAGGGGAGGAAAGCACTTGTTTGTTATAGCCTTAATGGTTCTTTGAAAAAGGAAGAAAGTGCTTTCTTGGAATTTGATGTTTTTCCAAAAAACACTATGTTTCCATCTTATGTTTACTGTGGAAAAATGCGTGGATGTCAACATTTCCTTGAAGAATGGAAAGATTTATCATCTTGGGGATGTAAGGAGGGAATATGCTAAATTTGGATGAATTTAATGAAGAATACTTTAGGAGTCTTCCTCCTAAAATGGCGTTTGAATATTATGGAATCTTTCTTAAGAGAGAGCTTGAAAAGGAGCATCCTAAATTCCCTATTATAAAGAATCATATTTTTTTGCAAAAAAAATCAACTCCTATACAATTAGAATTTGATTTAGAATCTGACGAATAATCCTGCACAAAAGAAGCTTGGTTGTTTTTACCAATTTTTATTATTGATGAACCAAGCTTCTTTTCTTTCTTTTGTTTTTTGCCCATTATGTTTAGTTTTAGCACTGTTGTATAATACCCTGTATGAATAATGGAAAAGTATATATAACTACAACTTTGCCCTATGTTAATGCAGAACCTCATATTGGTCATGCTTTGGAGTTCGTTCAGGCTGATGCATCTGCTAGGTATTTTCGTCAAAAGTTAGGAAGGGAGAATGTTTTTTTTAATGTAGGAACAGATGAGCATGGATTGAAAATTTACAGAAAGGCTTTAGAAGAGAATGTTTCTGTACATGATTTTGTTGATAAATATGCTCAAAGATTTGTTGATTACTGTAAGTTGTTTTTTGTTGATTATGATTTCTTCTACAGAACTTCTTCAAAAGAGCATGTAAAGGTAGCTCAGGAATTTTGGAAGAGGTGTGCAAAACGTGGAGATATTTACAAAAAGAGTTACAAGGGATTGTACTGTGTCGGTTGTGAAAGATTCATAACAGAAAAAGAATTAGTTGATGGAAAATGTCCAGATCATAATGTTGAACCAGAGCTAAAGGAAGAGGAGAATTATTTCTTCAGGTTAACATCATACAGAGAAAGACTTTTAAAATGGTTAGATGAGAATCCTGATTGTATTAAACCAAGGTCCTCATTTGATGAATTAAGGAGAATTATTTCTGAAATAGAGGATATTAGTATTTCAAGAGTGAAAGAAAACCTTCCTTGGGGTATTGATGTTCCAGGAGATGATTCTCAAGTCATGTATGTTTGGTTTGATGCTTTGACTAATTATGTTGGTGCAGTCGGTTTCGCAGAAGACGAGAAGAAACTTAATGAGTGGTGGAATAATTCTGTGCAGTTTTTCGGTCCAGATAATTTGAGATTTCAAGGTGCCATATGGCAAGGTATGTTAATGTCAGCCAATCTTTCAAACACAAAAAGACTTCTTAGGCATGGAATGGTTTTAGCGTCAGATGGTAGAAAAATGGCAAAGTCTCTCGGTAATGTTGTGTCTCCATTTGACCAAGAGAAAAAATATGGTGCAGAAATAGTAAGGTTCTATTTACTTGCAGGGATTTCAACATTTTTTGATTCAGCATACAAGGAGGATGATTTAGTGAATATGTATAATGCAAGACTTGCTGATAACTATGGGAATTTGCTAAACAGAGTAATACATTTAGCAAATGCAACTGGAGTTGAGATTAATAATAAAGAGGCGGTTGAAAAAGACTTCCTTGATGAAGTAAATAGATATGAGAATGAAATTGATACTTTGTATGAAGGTTTTGAGATTTCTAGTGCTTTGGAGAAGGTTGATGAATTAGCTGATTTTGGGAATAAGTATATTACAAGAGAAGAACCATGGAGCAAGGGTTTAGAAAAAGGAAAGGTAGAAATAATACTAAATAATTTAAGTTATTTATTATCTGTTGTTACAAAGTTGTATTATCCAGCTATTCCGCTAAGTAGTGTGAAAGCAGAAAAAGCACTAAAAGATAGGGAGAAAATAATTCTTTTCAACAAACTTCAGTCTTTATGATATACTGAGGTTGTACAAATTAAAACTGCTCAATGCTTACATCTAAAAAGGAACCACAATCAATAAACTTTTTGGAGCCTGTTTACTCTCCTACGGATATTTGGTCAAAAGCGTATATTTGGCTTACTGATGTTGGCAAATATCTTCTTATCGGTGTTGAGCTTATTGTTCTAGGGGTGTTTTTTTCTAGGTTTATTCTTGATAGGAAAAATAATGATCTTACGGAAGAAATAAATGATAAGGTTGCTTTGTTGTCAAATGAGAGTTGGAAACAGAAAGATGTCCTTTTTGGGAACTATCAGGCATTGTTAACGGATGTTAGAAAAGTAAGGGAGAATCAAACAATAAATTCAACAATAATTAGTGATTTGATTAGTGGTATTCCTTCTCTTTTATCTCTAGATAGTTTTTCGTTTACAGAAGACCGTGTATTTTTGAGTTTAACGAGTACGAGTTTTGAAACAGTGAAAAATTATGAAACAGCATTAAAGAATAATCCTGACTATAAAGATGTTACGTTTAATATAGTAAAAGAGAAATCTGACATTGGAGTAAAGGTTACTTTTTCTTTGATTAGTAAATAAGTATGGAGAATGAGAATATTAGTACAGTAGAATATATAAAGATAGTGAAAGAGGCTCCTGAGAAGAGGAAGGGTTATGGTTTTTTTGCTGCTACAATTGTAGCTTCTATTTTGTTAATTGTATTTGCGATTAGACCAACACTGGCAACGATTACAAGGATAAATAAGGAGATAAAAAGTAAGGAAATTATGAATTCTCAGCTTGATACGAAAATAACTACTTTATCTTCTTTGGATAAAGTATATCTAGAGAATAAAGAGAATTTTGATAGCTTGAAATTAATTTTTCCTGCTGATATGAATTTTAGTCTTTTCTTGTCAAATGTAGATTCCATTGTTGCTAGGAATGGTTTTTCACTATCAGGAATAACTTTTGATGATTACAAAGGAGAGACTTACAAGAGTTCTTCTTCCTCTATTCTAAAGCCAAAGACAGTTAGGGTTTCAGTAAGTGGGAAGGTTGTAAATATTGTTAATTTATTGAAAGATTTTGAGGCTTTACCAATGTATCCAGTTGTTGAAACTTTGTCCTTTACGAATCATGAGGACGAGAATGGTATGATTACTTTTAGTATTGGTTTGAGAATTTATGCGATAGATAATCATAATTTTTACAAAGAATAATTATGGATATTGCTAAAAAATCTATGCCCGTATTAATATTGTTATTTATTGTAGCAATAGTTTGGGTTGGGCTATCAACATATTTTGACGCAACTGGAAAAGTTGTTGATTCTAAAGCTTCTGGTTATACAAGAGGCTTAAAGACATCATTTGATCTAGATGAACTGAATAAGGTTATGGAGAAATCAGAGAAAGCATTCCCAGTATCTCCAGATGAATTTCTATCTTTAATGGAAAAAGATTAATCTATGTAGTCATCTAGTTTTTGTTGTGAAGATTTGTCTTTTAGTTTCTTTAATGCTTTCGCTTCTATTTGTCTTATTCTTTCTCTTGTTACTCCAAATTCCTTTCCTACTTCTTCTAAAGTTCTTGATACTCCATCATCTAAACCGAATCTTAATGAAAGTACTCTCCTCTCTCTGTCTTGTAGAGTATCTAGAATTCCATGTAGTTGATTTTTTAAATATTCTGATGTTGCATAATCCTCAGGAGATTGAGACCAATCATCAGGAATAATATCTTGTAATTTGCTATCCTTCTCTTCTCCTGTTGGTGTAGAGAGTGAAGTTGGATTTTGATTTATTTTTCTGATTTCAGCTATTTTTTCGACATCTACTTGCATTTCTTTAGCAATTTCTTCATCTGTAGCTGGTCTTCCAAGTTTAGTTGCCAGTGCATTAGTAACTTTTCCGTATTTATTGATTGTTTCTATCATATGGACAGGGACCCTTATTGTTCTTGCTTGGTCTGCAATTGCTCTGGTTATTGCTTGTCTAATCCACCATGTTGCATAGGTGGAAAATTTGAAGCCTTTTTTGTAATCAAATTTTTCTACTGCCCTCATTAGGCCGATATTTCCCTCTTGTATCAAATCAAGAAGCTCTAAGTTACTTTTGCTGTACTTTTTTGCAATGCTAACCACCAATCTAAGGTTTGCTGTTATTAAAAGTTGTTGTGCTTCTTTATCTCCTTTTTCTATCCTTTTAGCCAAAATCACCTCCTCTTCACCTGTTAGAAGTGGAATTTTTCCTATTTCATACAGATATGATCGTATTGCATCAGTAGATATGGTAGATTGAATACTTTTTAGGATTTTTATCTTTTTCTCTAGTGTTAATTCTTCCTTTGAGACGTCTGTTTTTTGATTTTCCTCTGGTTCCAGTACCTCTATTTCATTTTCCTGTAACTTTTCAAATATTTTATCCAGAAGTTTTACATTATCTTCTATTGTTGGAAAAACATCTAGCAAATCTTCTTGAGTTAAAAAACCTTGTTCTTTCCCTTTCTTAACCAAGAAATTTATTGCTTTTGTATTATTCGGCATATTTAAATTATGGTATAATTTAGATATATGAATAGCAAAAATAATAGCACACAAGAAGAGAAGCAGTTTTTTATCGATTCAATATCGAGATTCTGTGATAAATGTGGCACTGCATATACTCCTGATGATGTTAATATCTTTCAAAACACCAGTACAACGACGATTATACACTTCTCATGTAGTCATTGTAAAGCAGAGCATATTGCTACCTTTATCAAAAGTCTGGGCTTGAGTCAAAGAGTTCCAGTAAGTACAGATCTTAATGTAGATGAGATTAAGAAATTTGCTGAAATGAAGGAAATTTCTCTGCAAGAAGTATTAAACATGTATACTTTGCTAAAAAGGAGTTCAGCTACAGAGATTTAAGGTTAATTTCTTCATTGTTTAGTTAGGTATATTCCATACTATGCTGTATGTTTTGTCGCTGTTTAATTCAAATCTTGAGGATAACTGATTGCTGATGTTGTTGAAATTTGATGAATTTTGTAATTTCCAAGTTACTGGATAGGTGATATCTAATTTGTATGCATAATTCTTTTCTCCTGCTTGTTTAAATATATTTATATCAAAAAATGCATTTGCTTTACTTTGTACCAAAGGGAAATTCCCTGAGTTGGCATTTTTTTGAAGTGTGTACTCTATTTTTAGAGTTGATATGGATTGTATTTTAGTATTGAACCAACCACCTATTACTTTAAATCCATTTTCTTTGTATATATCGAACTTATTATTTTCAAATCCTTCTATTTTTGTTAAAACTGCATCAGAAGGAATATATACACGTTCATAGTTTATGTAGTCTCCATATGGATATGTCGTTGATGTTGATTTGTTCTCAACGGATAGTGTGTACGCAAAATCAATTGTTTTTTCATTCTTTATATTTATTTTCAATGCATGGTTTTTGTCTAAGAAAAGATTTGCTTTGTTTCCTCCCCAATTCCAATCAACTACCGCAGGAGCACTGTTAAATTTGTCATCTAATGAACCTGCCCAATTCCTTTTATTGAAGAATGCATATGCATCTGAATTCCTAAATGTTGCCTGTATGTGTTTTTCATCAAGAGATGATACAAAAACATCTTTGAGAGATATTAAATCTGAGATTTTCATTGAAAAGATTTTTTTTACAACTTCATTAGCTAAATTGGCTAAGAAAGAAGCCTTTTGAGTTGATCCAGGTTCAAATTCTTCATGCATTTCAAATATTTTTGGGTATATGTTTTGACTTGTAATGATTTCGTCTTCGCCAGGAACTTGTATTCCTCCCCATTTGTCGAGAAGTTTTTGAAGAAAGGCTATATCTATTGTAATTACTCCATCTATTTTAGATCCTATGCCTAAATCCTTTGTGAATTTTTCAAGAGAATCGTGTGTGTCAGAGAGGTCTGGATACCAGTTTGCTAGAGAGAAGGACCATTTCGTTAAATTAAGGGCTTTTGCCATTGACTCTGGTGGAGTGTATGTTTTGCCTTGTATTTTTAAAGTTCCATCTGCATTGTATATGTCGTCAACAAATATTTCCCTTATCTGTCCTCCCTCTATTCCTAAAACTCCATAGCTTGTGGGCCACCCTCCAGTTGCCCGTATTTCAGATTCGTTTTGGAGGAGTATGAGATATCTTTGTCTTTCGTCTTTTCCTAAGACGGTTGGAAGGAATGTTGATGCTTCTTTGTATTCTTTTGCTAGATTGTCTATTTGTTTGGTGTAGTCTTTCAAATCAAGTACTTTGCTTTGTACTGAGCTAGGGAATACTGTTGTATTTACCTTTGTCATAATTTCGGAAGCTAGGGAGAGTTTGTATGATGCTTCATTTAATTTGTATGAATTTTTTGATATTTCATTTAGATATTGTCTGTATTCTTTTGTTGTTGATGGTGTTCCATCTTGGAATGTAATTGCGGGTTCAAATTCTTTTATGTAGCTAATGAATGGAGAGACTGCTTCTAGGAGTTGTTTGGCTCCTTTAGAGGTGTTTTCTCCTGCCTGTATCATTTGCATTAAGTTGATGTAGAGGTCTTCTTTGTTTAGTAGAGTGAACAGCCATTTTATGTTTGAAATTCCATCTGAAACCCTATCTATATTTTTGTCTATGGTTTGTATATTTTCTAAATTTTTGTCTTTATCAAGATCAAAGAATGAATTTGAGAGTTGTGTAGATGTTTTGTTGATGATGTATAGGCCTAATGAAGATGCGATAATTGGGTAGGCAAGAAAGTATGCAAACAGAATTGTGAGTATTGATATGATTATCCCTTTTGCAAATGTTTTACTAGTAAATTTTTTTGCTGTTTGTTTACTGAAGAATTTTTTGAATGGAGATGTTAATTTGGAGACAGTTTCACCTAACTTTGTCTTACTGATTTTTGTGTTTTTTTCATTTATTTTTTTAGGATTTTCTAGATCAGCTTTGTATGCATTCCATTGTTTGTTGATTTGTCCATAATAGTTTTGTAACTGAGCTATACATGATTCTTCTAATGATATTTGTTGAGTCCAACCGTATTTGCTTGCATGAGGAGCAGGAACATATATATCCTGTATTGCAAATTTTTCGTTTGGATTGTCAACAAATCTTATACTTTGAGCTTCTGTGTTTAGTTCAAGTAATTTGTATGCTATTGAAAGGGTTGTGTAGTTGTTTTTATTTGCTAGGGTTATGACTTCTTTTTTTGTTGAATCAGAAAAAGTTAGTTTTAAAAGTCCATATGTTGCGTCGTCCTCATTTATTAAGTTGTGTATGTCTAGACCTTCTCCATATATGGTTATCTGTGGTTTTGAGACTGCATCTCTAAACATTGCATCTAGGGTAGGAACATCTATTTTGTCTATTCCCTTTCCAAGCAATGTTCCTAAGCGAATGATTCTTAAATTTGTGTCGGTTTTGTCTCCAAATTCGGCAACTAGATTTTCACAGTATTTTTGTAGTTCTACATTTGAGTAAGGAGATGGAGATGCTGATTTTTCGTTTTGTATCCTGTCTGCAAGTTTTTTGTTTAGTAGAAGTGAGGTTATTAGCGTGAATTTTGCATTGTTTTTCTTGGTGCTGATGAGTGCTTGTTCTAAGTATTTTGTTTGAGAGAGGAATTCTTTGCTATCAAATTCAGGTTCTTTTAATTTTTCATTTAGGAAATAGAAGACATAGTCAAATCTTTTTATGTTTTTGAAGATGGAATCAAATCCTTTGTAGTCAAAGAAATCAACAAGATTGGATTTTTTTAATTCGGAGACATATTTTTTTGTTGAATTGTTGAATTTGTCTATTATTACGACATAGCTTCCCTGTTCTATTAGTGTTTTTGCTACTAAATAGCCAAGTCTGTTTCCTCCTCCGACAAGGATGGTTATTGGTGTTTGACTTTTAATTTGATTTATTCGTAAATTGCTCATATTTTTTCTATTCTTCTTTAGTGATTATTGGAATTGGAAAATGAAAAGTTTTTAGATTAAGTTGGTATCCTTCTCTTATTAGCACTGGGATTTCTACTGTTTCATACCCTTCTGCGTATATTTTTATTTGGTGCTCTCCCGTTTTTAGTGAGAGATTGGCGATGGATTGAGTGTTTGTAAGGTCATTATCTATGTATATTTTTGCGTTTTCAGCACTACTTGTTATTGTGATATATCCATGTTCTTTTTCAGTTGCTTTTACTCGAGAATAGTAGAGAATCGAACCATTTAGTGTATCATCAGGTCCTATTTCTATACTAATTCTAGCAGATGTATTTTTTGAAAGCTCTATGTTGAATGATTGATTTTGATAGAAGGATTCTTGTGTAGTTATTCTTTGTAATTCTACTAGGTATTCACCTTCTGGTAGGTCTTGTACTGTTAATGGTGTTTCTCCATACTCTTTTCCATTTATCCATACCTTTGCTTTACTATTTGGAGTGATTATTTCTATTGTTGTATTATTGTAGAATTTGTTGATTATTGGTAATTTCCCTATGAGTGACTTCACAGGAATGAAGTAGAATAGTACTGAGAGAGTTATGATAGATATTATGATTAGCAGGGCAGTTTTTACGCTTTTCATACTGCCAATTATAGTGAGAAGTTGGATAAATGTCTATCTTAGTATGAATATTTTGATTCTGGTGATTTCTTCTTTTCCTCCATTTTCTTTTTTCTGGAAGAAAGTATATTCATTACAACAACCAATAGTAGGGCTAGACTTGTTGAGAATATTAGTGCAAAGTATCTCATAGCTCCTGTGGAGAGTATTGCAAATGATCCTAAGAATAGTGTGATACCAGATTCGAGAAGGACTATGTTTCTTCTTCCTACTCCTAGTGCGATGAGTTGGTGTTGAAGGTGATCAGGACCATTTATTTTCATTAAATCCATGAGATTTTTAGGCTTGTATGTGATGTATCTTTTGATTATTACATAGACAAAATCTATGAGTGGAACTATTAGTAACATTACTGTTGTTGAGAATTTTGCATCAGCAATTATGGACAAGAGACAGATCATAAAGCCATATACGGATTTTCCCGCTGATCCTGTCATTATTTTTTGTGGAGGCATTGCAAATATTAGGAAGATGAGTAATCCTCCCACTACAAAGATAGATATTGTGGAAGCGAAAAGCGAATTGAATCTTACACCTAGTATGAATATCAGAAGGAAAATAATTAAGGAATTAGCTTCTATTATTCCAGGGGATCCTGCGGTCCATTTGAAAGCATTTATGCAGACGATCATCCATATTATGAGGAAGAGATCTCCAGGGAAGACAAAGGATTGTTGTATTCCAAGGAATGAGAAATTCCATGTGTATATGTCTAAATTAGTATTTCCAAATGAAAGGTTTGTTAGATTTATGACGGAGAAAGCAATGATTATTGCTGATATTAATTGGTAGAGGAATTGAGTTTTAGCAGGAAGATTGAATATATCGTCGAGTGCTGATCCTACAATTAGGATAAGGAGAGCAAGGATTATTGGTATTGTAAAGCTGTCTAGCTTGAAGCATAGGCAAATTATTATTAATGTCGGAATTGTTATTGCTAGTCCCCCTAGTGCAGGAGTTATCCCTTCATGTAATGCTTTTTCCTCATTATCAAAGGTTTTTCCATTTCTCTTAGTTCCTGGTTTGTATGTGATGTCGTGCTTAAGTGCTATTTGTCCAACGATTGGAGTTAAAATCAGAGAGGATATTGAACCTATGAGGAAGATGTATATATATTGAAAGTATTTAAGGTATGGAGTTCCCTCTATGAGTGTGCATTTGAATAGATTTAGTACTTTATTCAATATTTCTGTGGCTGTAGACATGTCCATATGTGTCTTATGCTATAAGCTCAATTAAAATAATGCTTTGAGAAATTATACATAAAAGTGTTGTAATCATAAGGAGCTTAACTAGACTTCTCTCCCTATTGTAACAGCGCGGAGTGAGTATTAGTGAGAGAAGCATAGCACAAGTAGAAATTGCTGGGTATATGTATATGTACGCCTTGTTTGTAAGTTTGTTTTGCATTGCCATGTGGTATTTATATATAGGAAGGTATGTTGGAAGGGAATCTAGATTCTTATGTATTAAGTATACTTGTTGAGCTATTAGAATAGCTCCTATTACAACAACAGCCCATACAAGTGGGTCTTTTAGAAATTTTAGTATTTCAAGCTTTGTAGTAGTTTTATCTATTTTCCCCTTAACTTTGTAGAATTTGTTACTGAATGGCTCCTTAATATCTAACCCAAGTTGTTTGTACTCTTCATCACTATTCTTTCTCAATTTTTTTGTATCAGACATATGGTGAATTATATCACAGAGGGATTATATCTATTTCCTTGTACTTACGGAAAATAGTTGCAGGTATTGTTCTAATGAAAGATGTTGTGGTCTCTTACTTAGCATTTCTGTGAACTCCAGTGGTATATGGTATTTTTGTTTAGTGTTGCTCAAAAGTGTTTTTCTTGGATGCCTAAAACATTCAGTTAGAAATTCCAAGAACTCTTTTGTATTTGAAACTTCCTTTTTCGATGGAGAGAAGCTAATTAAAGAACTTGTTACTTTTGGTTGTGGACTAAATGATGCTTTAGAGATGTCGAAAAGTTTTTTAGGATTAGCGTATAGTTTTGTCTGAAGTGCTAGTAGGTTGTTTTGTGGTTCTGAACTTGTATATTTTTCGGCTACTTCTTTCTGTACTATGAAAAATGATGTTGTATTGAAATATTCAGAGGATATAACTTTTTTGATTATCCTTTTACTGGTGTTGTATGGAAGTGATCCAAAGAATAGTATTTGTTTGTCTTGTAAATTCTTTAGCTGGGTGAAATTCCAGTCTAGGAAATCCTCATTTACTACAATAATCTGTGGAAAGCAAAGTGCAAGGTCATTTGAAAGTTCATTGTCCTTTTCTACCGCTATAATCTTCTCATTCTTTTGTGTGAATATTTTTGTAAAATATCCATGCCCAGGTCCTATTTCAACTAGAATGTCGTGTGGTGTAGAAAGAACTATTTTCGCAATCTGTTCTGCTAAGTTTTTGTTCACAAAGAAGTTTTGTCCTAAAGACTTTTTTGATTTCATCTATATAACTCTAAAATCCCATATATTATCTTTTTTCGTGTATACAGTTGAGCATTTTTTACAAACAGCTTTTGATTTTGATGTAAATTCTAAAGCTCCCTTGCAATTTGGACAAACAAGTATATCTTCTAATTTTAATGACGAATTGTCGTGATGGGTACCGTTCTTTTTGCAGACTAGAAATATGCTTGGAGGGATATTAGTCCATGAGAGTAGATTTTGGAGGATTTTTTCAAGGAAAATCATAGTGTTTAAGTTAAGTATTTTCTTTAGTGTTGGGATTCTTAAAAATGAGCACCCATATCTTTTTTGAATTGAGAAACCAGTTTGTTCCAGTTTTGTCTGGATATCTTTTGGGTGGTAGTTGTAAAAAATTCCTTTTAACCCATGTGCAGTACCCTGTGCTCCGTTAGTGGAAAGGGGATGTTCATATGGTGTTTTATCGAAGAATTTGAAATTGAAATGGGCTAGTGCTTTGAGAGATGCTTTTAGATGTACTTTGTTAGGTATTTCTTGTATATACAGAGCTTCTCCATTTGTTACTCTATATATCTCATTGAAATATTCGGAAACATTTTCAATGTGGTGTAATACTCTAACCATCATTGCACCATCAAATGAATTTTGTTTGAAAGGCATTTTGTATGCATTTCCAGCAATTAGTTCTACATTTGGATATTTATCTGTGATATTTTTTCTGTTCCTTTGAAGGGTTTTCATTGAATAGTCTAAGATTATTGGTTTGGAGTATTTGTCATAGTACGTAGTTGTAAGTCTTCCATATGAGCCACCTATATCTAGAAACCATTGTCCATTTTTATCTTTTAGTATTTTTTGAAGTATGTTTTTTTCTGCACTATCTTCATATTGTCTGGTTCTCCAGTATTTTCTGTAATCATAGTCAAAAAGATCGTAATCTGTTACATCATTGATCATTTTTTAATGAGTTTATAATTTTAGTTATGTTTTCAAGTTGTTTTAGTAATTCAGCTTGTTTATTTGTATCTCCTATTTCTTCACTCATAGCTATTTGTGAGGATATATTCTTTTGTAGATCTGTATAGTACTTTATCTTTATCCTTTTTATTAAATTCCCCAATTGAAGATTTAGTTCTTCCTGTGTATCTGGAATCTCTCTTGCTTGGAATATTAGATTTTCTACAAGAGTGTGAAGCCGTTCATCATTGTCAAATTGCTTGAAGAATTTCTCTCTATTGAAGTTTGAAATTTGTGCTAAGAAACAGCTGTATATCTCTTCATACCCTGTATCTTTTAAAAAGACAGGGTCGATCAGAAACTCTTTTGGAATGTTGTCATCGTAAAAAAGGAGCATTTGCAGATACAAAAATTCTGGAGTTATGTTCCTTTTCGTTTGTAATGATTTTGTAATAACTTTGTAATAATCCGTTTCACGTGCGGGGGTATACCCCTGCGATTTGCCGTACTGTATCTTGGTTATTCGGGTATACTTGGGTATATATATGGACCTCGTGGAGATGTCCTTTACCTGTTCAATGAGGGGTTCCATTACCGCTCTGATTTTATTAATATCCTCTAATTTGTTTAAATTTTTCCCCTCTATTACATTTTGTAAAATCTCCGAAAAAGCTTCCTGCTTATTTGACAATGCATTTTCCATTTGCTTTGGATCCTTTTGTAACATTTCATCAATATCCTTGTATGGATCTGATGTTGCAGCATATGGATTTATTCCTATCTCTGAAGCAAGTTTGAAAGCCCTTATAAGGGCCATTTTCCCAGCATTATCATTATCAAAGAAGAAAATGATATTTTTAGTTAATGTTGACAGTAACTTTAGTTGCTCTATTGTTAAACTTGTTCCAAGGGGAGCAACAACATTTTTAAAACCATGCTGATGGGAAGAAATCACATCCATAGAGCCTTCACATACTATCGCTGAATCTAATTTCCTTATCTCCTGCTTTGACTCATACTGTCCAAATAGATTATCTTTTTTATGGAAAATTGGTGTCTCTGGAGTGTTCATATATTTTGGCCCCTTATCATCACCAGGCATAATTCTTGCAGTGAAAGCTATGACATCTCCTCTCTTAGATCGTATTGGAAACATTATTCTGTTGTAGAATTTTTCCTTTATAATTCCATTTTTTTCTGTGAATAGGCCTGACTGAAGTAATTGTTCCTTTGTATACTTTTTCCTACTATTTAATTCTTGGAGTAAGTGAGGATATCTTGGTGCAAATCCTATTCCGAAGTTCTTTATGCTTTCCTTTGTCAAGCCTCTCTCTTGCAAGTATCGTGAAGCCTCCTTGCTTAATGCTAACTGTCTGTAATAGTATTTTGTTGCTGTGTAGTTAATTTCTTCTAAAACTTTGTATTTGGGATTTACTTCAAATTTTTTCAACTCTACTCCAGCTTCTTTTGCTAATTTCTCTAATGTTTCTGGGAAGTCCAAATTTTCAATCTTTTGTATGAAATTGAAGATATCTCCTGATTCTCCACAACCAAAACATTTGTATCTTTGCAGGTCTGGACTTACCATAAAGGAAGGTGTTTTTTCCTTATGAAATGGACAAAGCCCCGAAAAATTCTTTCCAGTTTGCTTAAGCTGAACATACCTACCTATGACCTGAACTATGTCAAGTCTATCTTTTATCTCTGAAACCTGATTGTTGTACTCCATTACATTGGTATTATATCATCATTCACATGATATCTTGTCCTCGCTTACTGTGCACTGCATTTCTGCAACTCCAGTACCACTTTGAGGACTCCATTGTATTTCTTCTCCATTGAAGAAAAGGTGTGTGCTACTTAACTTTCCTGTTATTATGTGTAATGTCTTTTCAATTTTGAATTCTGTCTCTAATGGTTCTACGATATTTGCAATTTTATTTACGCTATCAATATCCAGTTTAATCCAAGCAGAGGAATCAGTTATCTTTAGTTTAATTGTATTTTCCTTTGGTACTACTTGTTCCTGAACTTGTGGCTTTTCATATGTAATTTTCCTAGTTTCAACGACTTCTAGGACATTGTTGTTGTTCTTTCTTGCTTTAACGGTTATGATATTCATTCCTTCATTCAACTTCATTTCTTTTTCAAATTCTCCATTTTCATTTTGTTCGACTGCTACACCATTTATCTCTGCTGTGGTGTTTTGAGAAATTTTCCCCTTTACCTTTATGATCTCTTCTGTAGTTGTAATATCCTGTGGTGGTTCTATTATTGTAAGTTCTGGTGGTGTTTGAAATTTATGTATTTGTATGAAGATATATGCAACTACTCCTAGGGAGAATAATGTAAGTAGTATTGTTATGATTAATTGTGGAGTTAGTACATTTCTCCTTTTGTTTAGAGCTTTTTGTTTGAATAGTTGAGTGTCCTCTGTCTTTCCAATGGGAGTATGATTTGTTCTTCTGTACAGTGCTAGAACTTTTTTTACATCAAGCCCAAGATATTCTGCGTATATTTTTATGAAGCCCTTTAGAAAAACCTCTGATTCGAATGGAGAGAATTCATCTTTTTCTATATATTCTAGAAATCTCTTTTGTATTTTTGTATCAGCTGATACGACATCGAGACTTTTTCCAAGTTGCAATCTTTTGTTTTTTATGACTTGTCCTACTGTTATCATTATGCAAGTATTTTACTACTATGCCCTTTATTCGTCATCTGGTCTCTTTTTTAATATCTCCTCAGTTGAATGAACAAGCACTTTTCTAGGTTTAGATCCATCTTCTGGGCCTATGGCTCCAGCATCATACAGTTCATCTATGAGTCTTGCAGCTTTGTTGTAGCCGATTTTCATCTTTCTTTGAAGGAATGATGAAGATGCTTTTTGCGTGAGAATAACTATTTCTAAAGCTTTTTGGAAATCAGGATCTCTTGTCGAATCTCCTAATCCTGATGCTTCCTCTTGGGTTTTTTCAATAGCTTTCGCTAATTCTTCAGAATATTCTATGTCCTCTTCTGTTACTTGCTCCTTTATCTTTTGAATGATGTTCTCTGTATCCTCAGTGGATGTATATGTTCCTTGAATCCTTAATGCTTTCGGTGTTGTTTGATCTTTGAAAAGCATATCACCATTACCTAGTAATGTTTCTGCACCTGCTTCATCTAGTATAACTCTTGAATCTATGAGGGTGGAGACTGCGAATGCCATTCTTCCAGGAATATTTGATTTTATGAGTCCAGTAATGACATTTACAGTTGGTTTTTGTGTTGCAAGGATTAAATGGATCCCAACGGCTCTTCCCATTTGGGCTAATCTTTGAATCTTTTTTTCAACTTCAATTCCTGTGGATAGCATTAAGTCAGCCATTTCATCTACTACAACGACAATGTAAGGCATTGCTGTGAATCCCATTTTTGCATTATATTCTGAAAGTTTTTTGGCATGTACTTGCTTAAGTAATCGGTATCTTTTCATCATTTCACTTATTACCCAGTCGAGTGCATTTGCAGTAAGATTTACATCAGTAATTACTGGATTAAGTAGATGTGGTATTCCATTGTATACTGCCATTTCGACTCCCATCTTTGGATCGACCATTATGAACTTTACTTCATCTGGAGTCTTAGTCATAAGTAAACCTGCCAGAAGGGAATTAATGGCAACGGATTTTCCTGTGCCGGTAGCTCCAGCTACGAGAAGATGTGGTATTTTCGCAAGGTCTTTAATTATCGTCTTCCCTGTAATATCTTTTCCTAGAATTAATGGAAGTTCGTACTTATCTGGATCTTGTTTCATTTCTTGTCTTAATTTCTTTATCATATCCTTTGTGTAAACAAAGTTTGGTGTAGGATTTGGTATTTCAACTCCTATGAATGAAGTTCCTGGAATAGGTGCCTCGATTCTTATAGATGCGGTTTGCGAAGCTAAAGCTAAAGCCAAATCGTTGCTTAGATTCTTTACCCTAGACACTTTTGTTCCAGTACTAATGCTTAAGGAGAATCTAAGAACTGTTGGACCTACAGCTATTGCTACAACTTTAGATTGGATTCCAAAATTTCTTAATGTTACCTCTATTATTCTGGCTTTTTCTTTGTATATTCTCTCATCTTGTTTCTGATGCTCTTTTTCTTGCAAAATATCTACCGAAGGAAAAATCCAATTTGTAAATTTGGGTTTCTGAGGTTCATCTTCCCCTTTTTGGGTTTGTTGAATATTTGTAGTTATGTCAAAGCCGTCATCTTTGTTGTATTGTTCTTGATTCTGTGTAGTATCTCTATGCAGAATTTCCTCTAATCTTCGTTCTTGTTCTTCTTCATCGGCTTGTTCAACATAGGGCTCTGTAATCTGCATATCTCCACCACTTATCTCAATATCCCCGTCTTTCTTTCCAAGTCCAATTTTCTTAAAGAAGTCCCTTAAGTTGAATCCGTTATCTTCCTTAGTATTTTCTTCAGGTATTTTGTTTTCTACAAAATCACGGATTTGTTCTAGCGTTGTTCCTGTTATCAGTGAGAAAGCGATAACTAGCATAAGTATTACAATTAGAATTTCAATGAAGCTTCCAAATACACCATTCAGTGATTGATGCAAAATTTTTCCTAACTCTCCTCCAGCACCTTTCAGAGATTCGTGGTTGTTAATCTGCTCTGGAGCGAGCCAAAAGGAAAGGAGTACAGCGAGTGAGAGAGAGAAAAGAAAAAACCCTAGAGCTTGTTTTCCAGATATGATTTTTTTGCGTTTGAGTAGTAGAAAGAGAGAGCAATATATTAGTAATATACCCCACCCTATTGCAGAGTAACCTAATTTTAACGATATGACATCAAATAGTTTAGATTGTTCTACAAAAAATGGCGAGAAAAATACTACTAGACCAAGCACAAAAATAATCAATCCAAAGAAGATTTTAGTTTCATTGCTCTTTATATTTATTTCTTTTTGTTTCTTTTTTCTGGACATACGAGCTATATGCTAAAAGATTAATGCCGATTTTTCAAAGATAGTTAAATCAGCTATGTCACAAGTATATCTGATGAGAGAATGAAAATACAGAGTATGGAGGAATTAGGTGTTGAGTTTTTTAAAAAAGGTTATGAATACTAGCTATTTTACTGCTGTTATGGTATAATGTGTTAGTTCTTAGAGAAATCTAAGATAGCATTTTAAAAATTTATCAAATGCCTACAGGAGGGATTGATGAGAAGTTTAAAGGTTTTGTATCTTTTAGTTTTTTTATTTTTAGCATCGCTATTTTGGGGATGTTGTGTAGCATTTTCTATGGGGACTCTTCCCCTGTATCTCAAGATTCTTCTTCTTGGTTCTCTTGGAGGGATCTGCTCTTATTATATTTTGGAAGTATCAGAGTAGTTTCTGTAGCTCTTGATAAATGAGGGAGAGGAATGGCTTTGTTGCTATTTTATTAGTGTTTTGTCATTTCTCTCCCAATTTTTAGATGTTTTGTGTGAATAGTTTGGTTTTTATGAGGTCATACTCTTTGACTATTCTTAATAAATGTGTTAATATGCCCCAAGTCCTTGGATTTTTGCTTAAAGAAGTGGTATCATACCATGCTTTGTTGGATATCGCTTCGGTCAAGTAACAAGTAATATGTTATAACATAACTAAATATTTACCCTATGCTAAAACCTAAAAGTAATAGATCTGGGAGGTTTAATCTTGGCCTCGGTTATTCAAAAGAGCTCGAGTTTCCTAACCTCATAGAAGCTCAATTGATTTCTTTTGATAAATTTAAGAAGAATGGATTCCAAAATCTATTTGCCGACATTAATCCTGTGAAGGATACGATGGAAAGGATGTGGACTTTGGAGTTTAAAGATTTCAGATGTGGTGATCCATATAGAAGTGTTGAAGAGGCAACGAATAAAGGATTGTCATATGAAATTCCTGTCTATGCGAAGGTTCAGTTAATGAATAACAAAACTGGGGAGATTAAGGAGCAGGAAATATTTGTAACAGATCTTCCATGCATGACAGATGATGGAGTATTTATTTTTAACGGTGAGAGAAGAGTTGTAACTCATCAAATAGTCAGAGCAGAGGGTGTTCTTTACGAAGAGTCAGAGAAACTCCCAACAAGAACATTGTATAAATGTAGACTTATGCCAGAGAAAGGTCCTTGGTATGAAATTGACACGAATAGGCATAATGTAATTTCAATGAGAATTCTTCCTAAAAGACCAAAAGTTTTGATAACAGAACTTTTGCGTGTGTTCGGATGGGAGAGCGATGATGAAATTAGAAGGTTATTTGCAGATGTTGATACAGATGAAGAGAACAAGTATATAGAAGCAACATTAGCAAGAGATTTTTCAAAGAATAAAGAGGAAGCCATAATCAGCATTTACAATAAACTTAGACCAGATGAGTCAGTTACACTAGAAAGTGCTGAGAGATATATTAAGAGCAATTTCTTTAATGTGAGAAAATTTAATTTAGGAAGAATTGGAAGGTACCAATTAAACAGAAAACTTGGGACTACATATGATATTGATAAGGAAGATGAAGTAGTCTTGTATCCTAACGATATAGTTCTTGCTGTTAAGAGGTTAATCCAGACCAATAACGGGGAGATTGAGGCTGATGATATAGATCATTTATGCAATAGAAGGATTAGAAGTGTTGGTGAAATCATAGAGAGACAGCTTAATGGTGCAGTTAGAAGATTAGAGAAAAATATTAAAGATAAGATGAGTTTGTATGGGCAGGACGCAAAAGTTACTCCATCAATGCTTGTAAGTACTAAACCAATTTCTGCAGCAATTCAGTCATTCTTTGGAACGAATGCACTTTCCAGCTTCATGGATCAGACTAATATACTTTCCGAGCTTGAGAATAAGAGAAAAGTTACAGCTAGTGGTCCAGGTGGAATTACAAAGGAAAGAGCAACGTTTTCTGTAAGGGAGGTCCACAATTCACACTATTCAAAGTTCGATCCTGTAACAAGTCCAGAAAGTGCAAGTATTGGTGTTGTAACTCAGTTAGCTATGCTTGCTAGAATTAATGAATTTGGTTTCTTAGAGGCTCCATATTACAAGGTTTCTCATACTGTAAAGAATACAAAGAAAGATTTAGTGAATAGGATTGCATCAGAAGATATTAAAGTGGGGAAAACAATATTAGTAAAAGCTGGTACTTTAATAGATGAAGAGATAGCTAAGAAAATAGAGAAAGAAAGTAAGATTAAAGAAGTTAATGTTAAACCCTTTGTAGAAGACGATATTGAGTATTTAGATGCGATGGAGGAGGAAAAGCGCCATATATCATCTGCTTCTATAACCAAAGATGTGCATGGGAATATCATGGATACTCTTGTTCCAGTAAGATACAAAGGGGATTTTTCCATTGAGGATTCTAGAATAGTTACGCATGTTGATGTTGTGGCAAGCCAGCAAGCAGGTCTTGGAATGTCCCTTATCCCATTCGTATCACATGATGATGCTATGAGGGCTTTAATGGGAGCAAATCAACAAAGGCAGGCTGTTCCTCTTGTTAAACAACAGGCTCCTCTAGTTGGGACAGGTATGGAAGAAGTTGTTGCTAAACAATCATCTTGGGGTATCTTCGCTGAGGAAGATGGAGAAGTTCTGTATTGTGATGGCAATTCGGTATCTGTTAAATATTCGAAATTAGGGGTGAAGGAATATAAGTTGATATCTTTCTACAGAAGTAATGACAATCAATGTTTTACTCAGAAACCAGTAGTTGAAGTTGGACAAAAGTTTAAGAAGGGAGATGCCCTTGTAGATGGGCCAACAATGGTAGATGGAGAATTCTCAGCAGGCACTAATATTAGGGCTGCTTTGATGTTTTACGAAGGCTACAACTATGAGGATTCGGCAGTTATTTCAGAAAGAATAGTAAAAAACGATATACTCACATCAGTACATATTCGTGAATACTCAGTTGATATCAGGGATACAGAACTTGGTTCTGAAATGATAACGGCGGATATTCCTCACATTAATGAAAGAATTCTTCATAAATTAGATGAAAGGGGCATCGTTATTCCAGGAGTTCAAGTTAAATCTGGAGATATTTTAGTTGGTGTAATTGCACCTAGAGGTGAAAAAGAGCTTACTGCCGAGGAGAGATTGCTTAGAGCAATATTTGGTGAATCAGCAAGTGATGTAAGAGATAATTCGTTAAGAGTTCCTCATGGAGAAGAGGGAATAGTAATTAGAACCCAAATGCTTTCTGCTGACAAAGGAGATAAATTAAGTCCAGGTGTTCTTCATCAGGTAAAAGTTTGGGTAGCAAGTACTAAAAAGATAGGATTCGGAGATAAGATTGCAGGTAGACATGGTGATAAAAATACAATTGCTGCGATAAGACCAATTGAAGATATGCCATTTACAGAAGATGGAGAACCTGTAGATATTGTTCTCACCCCAACATTCCTCAAGAGGATGAATATGGGACAGGCAGAGGAAGTTCATTATGGACGATTTGCTGAACTTCTAAACAAAAAGCTTGCCTTCCCAATCTTTGAAGGTGAGAATGAAGAATGGATAAATGAAGAATTGAAAAAAGGAGGATTTTCAAATGAACAAAAAGTTGACTTGTATGATGGTAGGACTGGTGAAAAATTCCCTAATAAAGTTACTGTAGGAGTTAAATATGTACTTAAACTTCACCATATTGCGGATGAAAAAATGCATGCAAGATCTACTGGTCCATACACCGCTGTATCTCAACAGCCGTTAAGAGGTAAGGCTCAAATGGGGGGACAAAGATTTGGAGAAATGGAAGTGTGGGCATTGGAATCTCACAGTGCTGCTTACGCTTTGCAAGAGATGCTAACCATAAAGTCAGATGATGTAAAGGGGAGATCTGCAGCATACAAAGCGATAATCCATGGAGAAAAAATAGAAAATGTTAATATTCCAGAATCTTTCAAAGTGCTAGTTAAAGAATTAAACGCACTTTGCCTAAACATTGATTTAATTTCAACTAAAAGTAATCAGGAAGAGGAGGTTATAACAGATGAAGAAAAATAGTAAAACAAAAATGGGGGATTTTGATGCTCTCAAACTAACTCTAGCTTCTGCTAGTCAGATTCTAGATTGGTCGTATGGAGAAGTAACAAAGGCAGAAACAATCAATTATCGAACATTTAGAGCTGAGCCTGATGGATTATTCTGTGAAAAGATCTTTGGTCCAACTAAAAACTATGAATGCTACTGTGGAAAATACAAAAAAATAAGGTACAAGGGCATTGTATGTGACAAATGTGGAGTAGAAGTTACATCTCAAGATGTACGAAGAGAAAGAATGGGACATATAGAACTTGCAATTCCTGTGGCACATGTATGGTATGCATATGGTATTCCAAACAAAATGTCCATAGTTTTGGATATCCCTCATAAAAAAATACTTTCAGTCATCTATTACACTAGATATATAGTTGTTTCTGCAGATACTGAGCAGAGAGAAGCGACCTTAGTGAAAGCAAGAGATTTAAAGGAAAAAGAGATTAAGGAACTTCATAAACAATTAGAAGAAGAATTGAAAGCAACTACCGATAGCTTTGAAAAAGAAATGAAAGAGGAAAAGAAGGCAAATGAAAAAAGTAAGGAGTTTAAGGTAAGTCAATTGGAACATAAAAGAAATCAGGCTCTTGCAAAAGTAAGAAGAGATTACGCCGAAAAAGAAGAAGAGATTGAATCTTTCTATTCAAAAATAAATCAAACTCTTGAGAAGTTAGAGGTTGGAACTGTTCTCTCAGAAGATGAATATTCTGATTTGGCGGAGAGAGACCTGATTTTCTTTGAAGCTATGATGGGTGCGGAGGCAATAGAAAAACTTTTGGAAAATCTTAACCTAGAAGAAGAAGTAGCAAAGTTAAGAAAAAGATCAGAAAAAGAAAAAGGAGAGAAGAAATCTATGACCATAAGGAGAATTCAGTATCTTGAGGGCTTCTTAAAGAATGGAATTAAACCATCTAGTATGGTTATTAGAATTTTACCTGTTTTACCACCAGAATTAAGGCCAATTATTCCTCTTTCTGGAGGAAAGTTTGCTACTTCAGATCTAAACGATCTATACAGAAGGATTATCAATAGAAACAATAGGCTCAAGAAACTGATGGAAATAGGAGCTCCTGATGTTATCTTACGAAATGAGAAGAGAATGCTACAAGAGGCTGTTGATGCTCTCATAGACAATTCACACAGACCCTCTAAGGCGATGATAAATAGCAAGAGACTTCCATACCAATCTTTAACAGATGATCTAAGAGGAAAGAAGGGTATATTCAGAAAAAATCTTTTAGGAAAAAGAGTCGATTATTCTGGAAGGGCTGTGATTGATGGAGATCCTAGCTTAAAGTTTGATCAGTGTGGACTTCCAAAAAGTATAGCGTTGGAAATGTTTAAACCATTCGTCATATATCAGCTATTAAACAGAGAGCTAGCTCCAAATGTAAGAGTGGCAAAGGATATGATAGAAGAAGAGGAAGAGGTAATTTGGGACATTCTAGAGGAAGTTATAAAGAACAAGCCAGTTTTGCTTAATAGGGCACCTACTCTACACAAATACAGTGTACAAGCTTTCTATCCGAAGCTTGTTGAAGGAGAGGCCATTAGAATCCATCCACTAGTATGCAAAGCGTTTAATGCTGACTTTGATGGAGATCAAATGGCAGTACATGTCCTGTTAACTGATGAAGCAATTGAAGAAGCTAAAAAGGAAATGATGTCTTCTCTTAATATTGTAAACATATCAAATGGAGAGGTTTTGGCTTCTCCTGCAAAAGAGATGCTTCTTGGTTACTACTTAATGACTGATTTAAGGGAACAGAAAAATCCTAAAATATTCTGTGATGAGGATTCAGCCATAAAGGGATATGAAGAGGGAAATATTTCAATAGATGAGGAGATCATAGTGAGGGCAAAAGGCGAGGTACTTCATACATCTGTAGGTAGGGTCATATTCAACAGCATTCTTCCTGATGATTATCCATTTGTAAACGAACAGATTAATATTAAGGGTTTAGGGAAAATAATAAACAAGATAAAAAATACTAGAGAACTCTCAGAGCTTGTTAGAATTCTTGATGACTTGAAATCTTTAGGATTTAAGTATGCGACAGATTTAGGTTTCTCATTCTCCATAGATGACTGTAATGTTGATTTTGATTTGAAGTCAGAAATAAGGAAGATGGAAGAAAAAGATGAACAACTTCAGGAAAATTACATTCAGGGTCTAATAACTAGGAAGGAGAAAACAAATATTTCTATAAATATGTGGGATGATTTTGCGACAGAAATTGCCGATAAAGCATGGGAGAAATTGGATAAACATAATCCTGTTCTTCAGATGGTAGAATCAGGAGCAAATGGAGGTAAAATACAGGCTGGGCAGGTTCTTGCAATTAAAGGTGTTGTTAGAGACTCTAGAGGAAACTTAGTAGCTATGCCAATTAAAGGAAACTATAGAGATGGTCTTAGTGCTTTTGAGTATTTTGTTGCTGCTAAAGCAGGAAGAAAAGGTGTAGCTGATAGGTCATTGAAGACTTCCTCATCTGGTTACTTAACTAGAAAACTTGTTGATGTTGCTCATGATGTAATAATTCGACATGATGACTGTGGGTATGATGGAGAGGGATTAGCGATTAGAAGAGAGGACAACAGAAGGATAGATTTTAAAGATAGAATCTATGGAAGGGTTTTAGCAAAAGATGTTACAGCTGGTAAGAAAGTTATCGGAAAAAAGAACGAAATCATAACACAGGATATTGCAGAACAGATAGATGGAGCTGGAATCAATGAGGTCTTTGTAAGAACTCCTCTACTTTGTAAATCTCCTATTGGAATTTGTAAGAAGTGTTATGGATTGAACTTAGAGAATGGAAAAGAAATAGATATGGGAAGAGCTGTTGGCGTAATAGCGGCCCAATCAATCGGAGAGCCAAGTACTCAAATGACTATGCAGACATTCCATAAGGGAGGTGTTCAAAAAATAGATATAACACAGGGTCTTCCCAGAATAGACGAACTTTTTGAGGCGAGGACACCGAAAGCTGAGGCAAATGTTTCATCTATTGATGGAAAAGTACATATTGATGTAGCAGAAGATGAGTCTGCCACAATTACGATAACTGGAACTAAGAAGTTGGTTCGATACAATGTTGTTTCCAGAGCAAAAAGTTTACTTGTTGAAAGTGGACAAGATGTAAAGAATGGTGAGATTATGTTTATAGATGAGTATGGAGAAGAACGACAAGCTCCATTTGATGGAGTTGTATCCATCGAAGGTGGAATCCTAACTTTAGTTGGTACTGTCAAGGCTGAGGAATCAATTCCAGTACTTCCTGGAGTGAGTATATTGGTCGAAGATGGGAGTACTGTGAGGGCTGGAACACAATTGACGGAGGGTTCCTTAGATCCTAAGAAACTTGCAGAGGTTGTTGATATACTCTCTGCACAGAAATACATCTTAGATGGTGTTCAAGAAGTGTTTAATAAAAACGGAGTCTCTGTAGATGACATACATATAGAAATAATATTGAGACAGATGGCAAGATTAGGTAAGGTGGTTGAATCAGGAGATTCTAACTATTTGATAGGCTCATTTGTTAACAGGTTTATGGGAGAAGTTAAGAATGAAATCTTAATGTCAGAGGGAAAGAATAAAGCATTGATACTTCCTGTCCTTTTGGGAATTAAGATATCCTCTTTGAATACTGAGAGTTTCCTTTCCTCTATCTCGTTCCAAGAGCAAGTTAGAGTCCTTACAAATGTTGCTATATTAGGAAAAACAGACTACCTAAGAGGTATGAAGGAAAATGTAATAATTGGTAAATTAATTCCCGTAGGAGAAAGAGCCGAAGTAAAAGACTTTAAATCTCTAGAGGAGTTTAAAAATTAGTTGATTTTGTATATAATAAGCACTATGCCAACAATAAATCAGTTAGTAAGAAAACCTAGGAAATCGAGTCAAAAGAAAGCAAAGCATACTCAATTGGCTAGAGATTTCAATCCATTGAAAAATAGATACAAGAAGACACCAAATCCTTTCAAGAGAGGTGTATGTCTTCAGGTTAAAACAATGACACCTAAAAAGCCTAATTCAGCTTTAAGAAAAGTTGCTAAAGTTAGAATGTCTAACGGAATGGAAGTTACAGCATATATTCCAGGAGAAGGACATAATCTTCAAGAACACTCGGTTGTGCTACTTAAGGCTGGACGAAAAAGGGATCTCCCTGGTGTAAAATACATTGTAGTCAGAGGAAAATATGATGCTGGTGGCGTAAAAGGAAGGAAAAAAGCAAGATCGAAGTATGGAGTTAAGAGAGAAGATGCTGAAAAATAGTTATTTTTAATTATAATTTGTTCTAATAATGAGAGGAAAACGAGCAAAAAGAAAAGCACAAAAAGTTGATAGTAAGTATGGAAGTCCAATAATAGGGAGACTCATTACTAAAGTGATGCAAGATGGAAAGAAAAGTGTTGCTGAAGATTTGGTATATACGGCAGTTGAAAATGGTGCAAGTTCTGTAAAAGAGGAAGATGTTGTTACATTTGTTAACAAGGCCATAGATAATGTAAGGCCATCTCTGGAAATAAAAGCTAGAAGAGTTGGTGGTGCAAACTACCAAGTTCCTATGCCTGTTTCTCCAAGAAGGCAGGAAACACTAGCTGTAAGATGGATAGTTGAGATTTCTAGAAATAAAAGTGGAAAATCGTTTGATAAAATACTGATGGAAGAATTAGTTAACGCATATAAAGGAGAAGGTGATGCAGTCAGAAAGAAAGAAGAGACTGAAAGAATGGCTGAGGCTAACAAAGCCTTTGCACATTTCAGGTGGTAGAAATATTACTTTGTACTTTCAATCCTTTCCCACCCACCTTTAGGCATTCCTTTTTTAAGGATTTTCTGTTGCCACCAAATCACTATCCAAGTGATTAATCTAACTGGAAATAACTCGACAGACCACAGAAACTGTTTAAAACTTTTTGCATATCTTAATACAAAGAATGTATATCTTAACTCAATAAAGAAACTTCTCGATTGTTTATCTCTCTTGAATATTCCAAATCTCTTAAGTTGCGAGAAACCACCAAGAGATCTAGCTTTTTGTTTCAAATAATCCTTAAAATTTGTAGGATACTTAACATAACAAATTGCTTCAGGTGCATATCCTATTTCTTTCCCGAGATTCCTTATGGCATATGAAATATATGCATCATCAGATAGGACATCTTTTGGTATTTTGATATCATAATTTCTCATTGCCATAATATATCCACTCATTGGGAAAAAAGTATCTCTGCTCATATAATAATCCTTTCCTTCTACCTTGCTCATGAGCTTTGTTCTTCTGTGATGAGCAGAATCTGAAAGTAAATGCCCCCAATATGAATATTTGTTAGTTATCTCATCGGCCGATACAGGTCTCCCACTTACACCTCCAATATTATTATCTTGGAAAGGTTCTAGTAATTTCTTTACTGCATTTCTTTCAAAAAATGTATCACCATCTGTCAATATCACAATATCACCTTTTGCTTTCCTTAATGCCATTCTTAATGCGTATGGTTTTCCTTTTTTCGGATCTTTTATCTGTAGAAACTGTTTCTTAGAAAGTTTAAGCTTGTTAGCTTCTTTTTTTCCTGCTTTTAATGTAAGAGAATCAGGTGATACTTGGATAATTTCAAAGGGAGACTTTATACCAGAATATTTTTTATTCGCAATTGAAGAAATACATCTACCGACAGTCTTAGGTTCTTTGAAAGACACTATGATTACACTGACCATAAGAAACAATAATATGTTATTCTTCTTTCTTTGCTTCCTCCTGAACTCCCTCAGTTGGAGTTTGTCCTTCGGTAGTTTCTCCTTCTGTAGTAACTTCCTCCTCAGGGGCTGTTTCTACAATTTCTTCTTGCTGCATTTCGGTTATTGTTACCACTGTAGCATTTTTAATATCATCATTTACAAAGGAAATATTCTCGGGTATGTGCAAATCAGAAACGGTAATTGTTTGTCCAGGGTGCTCTAATGAAGAGACATCAATATCTATGTGTGGAATTAAATCTTTTACTTTGCATTTTACTTCTAATGAAGGCATAACCTGTACAAGGACTCCTAAGTTATTCTTAACTGCAGGAGAAATTCCAATAATATTGAAAGGAATTGAAAAAACCATATCTTTAGTTTCATCTATTTCGAAAAATGATACATGACGAATTTCGTCGGTTACAGGATTAGTATCAATTTCTTTGACAACCACTTTCATGTTTTTTTCACCAAGCTGAGCATCTATAATTGTTGCAGAAGTAGCCTCTTTCAATATTTTCTTTGCAATTGAAGAGTCAATCATAATCGGAGTAGATTCAGTTTTAGAATTGTATACAACTGCTGGAGTTTTTCCTTCTTTCAAAAGAACCTTAGCCTTTTTTGCCTTTGGATCTCTTTTTTCAAACAATATCTTTTCCATGAGTTATTCAGTAATAGTGATTATTTATGTGTTGCGAGTATATCAAATTTGAAAGAACAGAGCAAGACATACGAATAGTTAAGGAGGCAGTGAAGATCATTGTTAAAAATTTTAATCTTAGTACTTGACAGTATGATTTCTATTAAATATACTTAGCAGATAATCTTATCCTTTGCTAATATGGATCTTACAGAAAGACAAAAGGAGATACTTTTGGCCGTGATCCACGAATTCATGGAAGAACCAGAAGAAGTTGGTTCGCTGTCGCTCGTTGAAAAATATAATTTGGGAGTAAGCTCAGCTACAATCCGAAATGAAATGGTTAAGCTAATGAGGCTAGGATTGTTGGAAAAAAGTCATGTGTCTTCAGGAAGGCTTCCAACAGATCAAGCCATTAGGTTTTATGTTTCGGAGGTGCTTAACAATGGAAAGTTAAATCCATTAATATCTGTAGAAATTCGTCAAGGAATTTTTAGAGACAGGTTTTCTAAAGATACAGTTATAAATTCGATTTTAGAAATAGTTTCTAAAGAATCAGAATCATTAGTCTTCATAATTTTGGATGAAGAGGTTAGATATTATGGAATGTCAAATATACTAAAATATGATGAGTTTAAGGATGTTGATAAAATTACAACGATATTTGACATACTTGAGGATAAGAGTTTTCTTTTGAATTTAGTTGAGAAATACTCTGGATCTGGTGTTTCTCTGCTAATAGGGAAAGAGCTCTGTATAGAGAAAATGTGTGATTGTGCAATAGCTTTTACAAAAATTCCTTTCTGGGATACTGAAAAAGCGTATGTAGGAATTATAGGATCCAAGAGAATGGATTATTCGAAAATAATACCTGTACTAGATGAGGTCAGAAATTCTCTAGAATCGTCTATGGCAGGGTGGAATTAATTTAGCATTATTTAGTTATGAATAAGGATAAACAAAAAAGTGAGAAAAAATCTAAAGAGAAAGAGCTAGAGGAAAAGCTTAAGCAATTAGCATTAGATATAGATAGGGTTGAAGATGAAAAGCTAGAAATACAGAATCAGTTGAAGAAAGCATTAGCTGATTATCACAACTTACTTAGAGATGTTGAAAAGAGACAGAGCCTTCAGTTTTTTCAATTAAAGAAGGCATTATGTGAAGAGGTGATACCGTCTCTTGACTCTATGTATCTTGCGATAAAAAGTGGAGAAGAGATGAAGCTTGGAGAAAAAGAAAAAGCATGGATGGATGGAATAGCGGGAATATTAGCAAATCTCGAAAAATCTTTTGAGGGGATAGGATTGAAACAGTATTGGCCTAAAAAAGGTGATAATTTTGACAGCTCGATGCATGAGGCTGTCGCAGTCGTTGAGAATGGAGAAAGTGGAAAGATATTTGATGTCTTACAACCAGGATATATTCTCGACGATACTGTGGTAAGACAAGCTAGAGTTGTAGTGTCGAAATAATATAAATTTTTAAATATACAAATATGGGAAAAATAATAGGAATAGATCTTGGAACAACAAATTCTGCAATGGCATATATGGAGGGTGGAAAGCCTAATATTATTGCTAATTCGCAAGGAGGTAGATTGACACCTTCTGTTGTTGCTGTAGATGATAAAGGAGAAATTTTAGTTGGGACTCCAGCTAAGAATCAGGCAATTATGAATCCTGAGGGAACGATCTACTCTGTGAAGAGATTGATAGGTAGAAGTTGGGATGATCCTGAGGTAGAAAAAGACAAGAAACTACTTCCATTTGAAATGAGGAAAGCATCTAATGGTGGAATCGAAGTAAAAATGGGTGATAAATGGTATACACCACAGGAAATTTCTGCAAAGATACTTGCTAAAATGAAAAAGGATGCAGAGGATTTCTTAGGAGAAAAAGTTACCGAGGCTGTAATAACAGTTCCTGCCTATTTTGATGATTCACAGAGACAAGCTACAAAAGATGCTGGGAAAATAGCTGGATTAGATGTAAAAAGAATTGTTAATGAGCCTACAGCAGCTGCCTTAGCGTATGGTATTGGCAAAGGTAAAGATGAGAAAGTTGCAGTTTTTGATCTAGGAGGAGGAACATTTGATATCTCAATATTAGAAATAGGAGATGGTGTTTTTGAGGTTTTGTCAACTAATGGAGATACACATCTTGGAGGTGATGACTTTGATCAGGTAATAATTGATTACCTTGCAGAACAGTTTAAGAACAAGGAGGGATTTGATTTGAGGACTGATAGGACAGCATTGCAAAGATTGAGAGAGGCAGCAGAGAAAGCAAAAATAGAGCTTTCTACAACAGAGGAGACGGAAGTGAATGTGCCATATATAACTGCAACAGATAAAGGGCCTAAACATTTGAAGGAGAAATTAACAAGATCTCAGTTGGAGAAATTAACAAGTGATTTGATAGCAAAAACAGTAGAACCATGTGAAAAAGCTTTGAAAGACGCAAAATTAAGTAAGAGTGATATTGATGAGGTTATTCTAGTTGGAGGAATGACTAGAATGCCTGCTGTACAGAAAAAAGTCGCTGAAATCTTTGGAAAAGAACCTAGCAAGGGTGTGAATCCAGACGAAGTAGTGGCCTTAGGTGCGGCTATACAAGGTGGTGTTTTAGGAGGAGATGTTAAGGACATTACCCTTCTCGATGTAACACCATTATCCTTAGGTTTGGAGACTCTTGGAGGTGTAATGACAAAACTCATAGAGAGAAATACAACGATACCTGTTGAGAAGAAGCAAATTTTTTCAACAGCTGCAGATAATCAACCAGCCGTTGAGATACATGTTCTTCAAGGAGAAAGAGAAATGGCTAGTGACAACAAAACATTAGGTCGTTTTATACTTGATGGTATTGCACCAGCTCCCAGAGGTGTTCCTCAGATAGAGGTAACATTCTCTATAGATGCTAATGGTATCTTAAACGTGAAAGCTGTTGATTTGGCTACGAAGAAGGAGCAGAAGATTACAATAACAGCATCTACAGGATTGACAGAGGAAGAGATAAACAGAATGGTTGAGGAAGCCGCAAAGAATGCTGAAGAGGATAGGAAGAAAAAGGAAAGAGCTGAAAAGAGAAATAGTGCAGATACTTTGTCCTTTAGTGCTTTGAAATTCATTGAGGAAAATGGAGATAAAATTGACGAAGCACAGAAAGAAGATATTAAGAAGAAAGCAGAAGAGCTCAAAGAAATGATATCTAAAGATGACTTTGATCTTGAAGAAGTAGAGAAGAAGTCAGATGAGTTAAACAAGGTAATGCAGGAAGCTGGAAAGAAGATGTATGAGAATGCATCTAAGGAATCCACTTCGCAATCATCTTCTGATAATGGAAAGAATGAGGAGAAAAAAGACGATGTAAAAGAGGGAGAGGTTGTCGAATAGTATCATTGTCTGAGTTCTTGTTTTGTGGTAAGGGAGGTATTGGCCTCCCTTATCTTTTGTGTTACCATTTACTGACAATAAATAATATGTTCATCTGCCCGAATATGCCCAATAATTCGAAAATAGGCTCTCTTCAGAAATTTAGTTTGGTAAAAGTTGAGAGATTATTATTGTATTTACTTCTTTTTATCCTTCCATTAGTAGTCGTCCCATTGTCTTGGGATTGGAATGAAAGGCCAATGTCTTTATGTATACTACTGTTTACTACAATAATTGCTGGATTAGAGATTATCAAATTAGTGAAGGAAGGCAAATTTTGTATAATTCGAACTTCAATGGATGTGGGGATTTTATTGCTATGTGCCTCTTATATTCTTTCTACAATCTTTTCTCAGGATGTAAATACTAGCTTATGGGGAATAGACAATAAGCTTGGAGGTGGATTAATAACTGTTATGTCTGTTGTGGCTCTTACAATTTTTTCAAGGTCATTTATTACTGATGTTAAACATGTAAAAATTTTGTTCTTCTCATTTATGGCAGGTATGTTTGTAAATAATATACTGAGTATTTTGGCATTTCTTGGTATAAATATTTGGTCTGCGATACCAGTTTACAAGGATATGTTTCAGGAGGGTTTACCAATATTAAGGTCTGCTAGAGTATATATTCTTACGAACTTAACAACTCTTTTAATATCATTTGGTTTTATCGGAGAATATTTGATTTTTAAAGGTAAAAAGAGTGTTTTAATGGCTTCTTTTGTAGCAGCATTAGCTTCTATTGCTGGTATATTAATGTTTTCAATAGTACAAGGTACTGGATTAGTGGTGTTATTCTTAATTTTATTTGTTCTTTTGAATATATTTGTAATCAAAAAATTTAAGCTATCTGAGACATCATTCAAACACATATTGGTATTATTCTTAATCATTACTCTTTCGATATCTATTCCATTTGCACTGATGCATATTCCATCATTTAGAGAAAGTAAAATTCCTGAAGATTTTAGATTGGTAGGGCAAGTGTTTCTAGGCAATGATCTTTCATGGTCTGTGTCTTCTTCGGTATTTGTTAAATCTCTATCTACTGCACTTTTTGGTTTAGGTATGGATACATATTCAATTGCATATAACATGTTTAAGCCAATCAGTGAAAATCTTCTTGCATACAACAATGTTACATTCTACACAGGAGGAAATGAAATATATACGCAATTTGCGAATGGAGGTTTAGTATGGCTTTTATGCTGGGCAATATTTGGATATTCAATATTTAAATCTGTATTTTTTGACTTGAAGAAACTTAGATTGAATTCTGGGAAAATAAATACTTGGTATTTAGTTGTTGTAGACTTTGTAATAGTCTTAATATTTTGTTCTTCTCTGTTTACAGCGTTTTCGGTTATTAATTTGTTTGTGTTGTTCCTCATGGTTTCTATGAGAGGTGTTTTGAAAGATATTCTAAATGAAGGTAATGAGGAAAAAATTGCGGTTAAGCTATGGGCGGGAAGTATATCAGGTTCTCCAGAGAAAGGTAGTGCAAAGGGGAATTTCCGTGTACTCTTAGCGATTATTATTACTGCTGTAATGTTACTGGTTGCAAGAATTTGGGTTTACAAAGGTATATCTACTGGATATATGCTAATGGCGGAGTCATACAGGGTATCTGAAGGGTCTAAATTAACAGATCAGAAAATATCGTATGAAGACAGAAAAAATATCGCCGATACAATAATTGGACACTATAATAATGCTGCTAAATTTGATAAAAACAATCCTCTTGTGAATAGAAAACTTGGATTAGCATATATGGACAAAATAGACTTAGAAGTAAAGGAATATCTTAGTGTAGAGGAGGGTAAAAGAAACGAAGGAATAGTAAGTGAAGTCAACAAGCTAAAGAATTATGCGATAGATTCTACAAAGAAAAGCACAGAAATAGCTGGGTATGTATATTCTAATTGGGAATCTATGGCTAATGTGTATATGGGATTAGTGGGAATGGGTTACGAAGGATTTGTTCCAGATAGTATATTTTCCATAGAAAAGGCAATCTCTCTTAACCCATCTAATTATGAATTATATTTTAAGGAGGCCCAAATGTATGTTATAGGGAAAGACACTGACAATGCATTATCCTCACTTACAAAAGTCTTAGGAATAAATCCGCAGTATATCCCAGCACTATATCTCTCGGCTGAACTAAATAAGGAAAAAGGAAGAGTTGATGTTTATGAATCATATCTTCGTGCTGCAAAAACAATTCTAGAAACAAATGATGCAACAAATAATGAGGTATATACAGATATCTCTAAAAAATTGAAAGAATTGGAAAGTACATCTACAACTCAAAAGCAAGAATCTGATAATGAGAAAACGGAGGAAAGTGATTAAATATAGTTTGCTTTTCCTCTGAAAAGGCAAAAGCCGTGTAAACTTTGTAATTCGTTTGAGTTTTGTCTTATACATCTTCCAATACTATTCAATGTACTTCCCGTTGTAATCACATCATCAACTACTATTACATTCTTGTAACTATTGAGCTTTTCCTTATCTTCTATTGAAAATTTATCCATTGAAACAATACACCTGTCTTCCTTATCCTTTAGTGATTGATGCTCATTGGAAAGATCATTATTTTGAACAATATCATTCGCGAAATCAAAATGAAATTCATCTGCTAATATTTCGGCTATGTATTCTGTTTGATTAAATCCCCTCTCTCTCAATCTTCGTTGAGATATTGGCATGGGTATGACAACAGTTCTTTGAAGATCCTTCACATAACAAAAATCCTTGATAAGAATGGGAACTAATACATCGAAAAGCATGTTTATGTCATAAACACCGGAAAATTTATACTTCTTTAGAAAAATTGAAGACATATTATTATATTCCCATCCAGTGAAAACAGAATCAAAAACAGCATTATTTCTACACATGATATGTGTTTTGTAACTATTTGAAATTCTCCTACATGCATAGCATTCTGGTAAATTTCTCTTAAGCAATTTCTTGCATCTATCACACAAATAATATCCCTTCTTTCCACAAATGCAGCAAGATCTTGGATAGAAAACGTCTAAGATTCCCATTAGCTATGTATAATATTGAAGAAATCTTAAAAAATGGTGAAATATAAAAAATTTTGGTATAAACTAAGGAGACTATTTCAATCTAGTAATTCCATAAATAGAAGTATGTTTGACTTTTTAAAGAAAAAAGACAGCGTCTATGTTGTAATGATTCTTCTTCTGATTACAAAAATCTTAGGTTTTTTAAAGCTTAGGACTATTGCTCAGCTATTTGGTGCAACTCATGAATTGGATATCTTTTGGGCTGCATTTACTATTCCAGACATGCTGTTTATGATTGTTGTTGCTGGATCCATCAATGCTGCAATCATTCCAATATTTAGTGAAATACTACATAAAAAAGGACAAGAAGCCTTGGACAAGTTCTTTAATAACTTATCCATAATTATAAGTTGGACTGTCATAATCATAGCCTCAATCCTTTTTGTTTTCACACCCCAGCTTACAGGCTTAATAATAGGGTCAGAGAGCATACAGAATATGCTTAGTTTTTCTAATAGGATAGGGGTCGATGACTTTAACCTGTTTGTAAACCTAACAAGGATAATGATGATATCTCCTGTCTTACTGAGTATTAGCACATTACTAACAGGGTATCTCCAATCTAGAAAAAAGTTTTTCATTACATCGCTTTCTCCTCTTTTCTATGACTTAGCAATGATATTAGGTCCAATAATTTTTGTTGCATATATGAAAAATGGTGTGTATGGAATAGCATGGTCCGCAGTATTAGGTTCTTTAGCTCATTTTCTAGTACAAATACCGACATTTAAAAAATATTACAAAGGGAAATTCTCACTCTCTTTAAGTACATTCAAAAATGCAATACACGATTCTCAGGTCTGGAGAACAATCAAACTTGCAGTTCCTAGAACCATATCCATAGTTGGAGAACAAATTAATGTCGTGGTAAATACATTGATAAGCTTCTCTCTTGCCCCAGGAGCACTTAGTGCATATAAATTTGCATTAAGCTTACACATGTTTCCTATCAATATCATAGGAAGTGCCATAGCACAAGTATCACTACCAAATCTAGCCGAAAATTGTGAAGACTCAAAAAAGTTTGGAGAAATCCTAAACAAATCAATTCAATTCTCTCTATTCCTTGTCCTTCCAATAGTTTCTGTATTTTTAATACTAAGATTCCCAATAGTAAGGTTAGCATATGGTACAGGGGCATTCGATTGGAGAGCCACAATCATCACTGCATGGTGCTTAGTACTTCTCTCCCTATCAATTATTGGGCAAACAATAACTCAAATCCTACTCAGAGCATTCTATGCGATAAAAGAAACATGGCTTCCTCTACTTGCCGTTGCGATATGTATAGTCATAAACATTGCTCTTGCATTTTGGTTTACAAATTTCTTCAGTCACTATTATGACTGGAGACCAATTGTTAAACAGATGACTATACAAATCTCAGATGCCAATGGCCCAGAATTTTTTAGTGTGCTTCATTCTTTTGTTAAAGACATCTCTACTTGGTGCTCAGTCAGAGGAGATTCGGACATGGCAGTGGGAGGGCTTTCTTTAAGTTTAAGTGTTACATACTTTGTTGAAGGCATAATCCTTGCAATCTTGCTGAATAAGAAGATTAAGATAATTTCTTGGAAAGAGACAATACAACCAGCCCTAGTAAAATTTATAAATGCTGGGTTTATGGCTCTAGGTATGTATTTCATGTACAGATTATTTGATTTCCAATTAGATACCAGTAGAACAATATCAATCATAATACTAACTGTATGTACAACTCTGTATGGATGTATATCATATTGGATAGGATGCAAAGTTTTTGGAATACAAGAACTTGAATATTTTGAAAAGTACATATCTTCACTTAAAAATAAAGTCCTACATAGAAAAAAATGAAAAAAGTTTTTTTAGTTATTTTGTCGATAATATCTCTTGTTGTGGCTTTTTCTGCGATTCTGTTTTTTAGATATAACTCATGGAAGAATGATTTTCTTAGTAAAAATAATGATATATCATGTTTTAGTAATATTTCAGAAAATGATAATAGCGAAAATATATCAAAAAAGATAAAAAATTTTGTTCTATCCTCTTCTGATACATATTTAGAATTTTCCATAGATGAGGTACTTTCCTTTCTGCATAATGATGTCAAAGTTTCAGAAAATATGAATTTTGAAGACATATGTATAAATCCGAACAGAGGGGAATGGTTGGTATATTTGGATACGAAAGTGGAAAATTTCGATATTCCATGGATTAAACTAAATATTATTAAAGACGACAGAGAAACTTCTGAACTTTATGTAAAAGATATCTCATTAGGGGATATAAAAATACCAGACATCATTGGCAAAAAGATAATAGATGAAATAAACAGGGGAATTAGTGATGGTATATTGATAGTAAATGAGAATAATTTCTTAGGGAAAGATATTAAGAATATAGAACTGTTAAATGATGGAGTAGTAATACGTTAATGATTATTGCCAAAATAAATTTATGATGCTACAATACTCTGGCAATTGATAAATTGATCTGCTAAATGTCATATGAGTAAAGATATAAAAATAAAGCCATTAGGCAAAAAAGTTCTTGTTAAACCAGATAAACTGGAGGAAAAGACAGCTGGTGGTTTAGTTCTTCCACCAAGTTCTACTGAGGGTGAAAAACCTGAAACTGGTGTAATAATTAAGCTAGGTGAAGGTACCATTAAAGGTAAAAAAATTACCTTTGATGTAAAAGTTGGAGATAGAGTTTATTTCAAAAAATATTCTCCAGATGAGATAGAAGTTGATTCTGAAAAGTATTTCATACTCGATTCTGATGATATCTTAGCTATTTTAGAATAGTCCTAGTTCGTTTCAGTTATATTAATTTTTAGTGCAAAAAAATATGGCAAAATCAATTATTTACAATGAAGAGGCTAGAAAAGCCCTTAAAGCAGGAGTAGATACAATTGCTAACGCTGTTAAAGTAACATTAGGACCAAAAGGAAGGAATATAGCGTTGGCAAAGAGTTTTGGGAGTCAAGTAATCACTAAAGATGGTGTTACTGTTGCAAAAGAGATAGAAGACAAAGATCCGTTTAAAAATGTCGGGGTTGAAATGATAAAAGAAGCTTCTAACAAGGTAAATGATGTAGCTGGTGATGGAACTACAACCGTTACAGTTCTTGCTCAGGCAATAGCAGCTGCTGGGTTCAAAAATGTTGCAGCTGGTGCTAACCCTATTTCATTGAAGAGAGGCTTAGACAAGGGAACAGAGGAAATAGTTAAAGAACTTTCTAAAATGGCAAAGAAAATAAATGGAAAAGAGGAAATTTCACAAGTTGCAACAATTTCTACAAATAATGAAAAAGAGTTAGGTGATATGATAGGGGGAGTTTTTGAGAAAGTCGGGAAAGATGGTGTAATTACAGTGGAAGAAGCGAAAGGTTTTAATGACGAAGTTGAATATACAGAAGGTATGGAGTTTGAGAATGGCTATGTAAGTGCATACTTCATAAATAGTCCAGAGACTTTGGAGACAATTATGGACAACCCATATATTTTCATAACAGATAAAAAGCTATCCAATCTCCAAGATATTCAAGCAATTGCAGAGAAAGTTTTGTCAGCTGCTAATAGACCTTTGGTAATAATTGCTGATGATATCGAGAATCAGGCATTAGCGACATTGGTAGTTAACAAACTAAGAGGAACTTTGGATGTTGTTGCAGTAAAAGCTCCTGGATTTGGAGATAGAAAAAAAGAAATGCTGAAAGATTTAGCAGTTTTAACTGGGGCAGAATTCATATCAGAAGAGTTAGGAAGAACTCTTGATGCTGTTGAATTAGCTGACTTAGGATCCGCTAAGAAGGTCATCGTAAATAAAGAGAAGACAATAATTGTTGAAGGAAAAGGAGATAAAGAGGACATTGAAAATAGAATAAAAGAAATAAGGACACAAATAGAAAATACAACCTCAGACTACGATAGAGAGAAACTTCAGGAAAGATTAGCTAAACTTGCAGGAGGAGTTGCAGTAATAAAGGTTGGAGCAGCTTCAGAGGTTGAGGCAAAGGAGAAAAAGATGAGAATAGAAGATGCAATAAATGCTACTAGGGCTGCAATAGAAGAAGGTGTTGTAGCAGGAGGTGGACTTGCATTACACAATGCTAAAGAAGTTTTAAACAAGGTCAAACTGGAAGACAGTGATGAACAGTTAGGAATAGACATTTTGAAATCAATTCTAAGTGAGCCATTAAAACAGATAGCTGAAAATGCAGGAGAAGATGGTGCAGTAGTCGCAGCTAATTGTAAGGGAAATAAGGGATTTAATGCTAAAACAGGAGAGTATGTTGATATGTTTGAGGAAGGAATAATAGATCCTGTTAAAGTCACTAGACTGGCTCTTGTAAATGCAGTATCAGTAGCATCTATGCTCATAACTACCGAAGCAGTAGTAGCAGATATTCCAGATGAAAAAGAGCATTCTCATGCAGGAGCTGAGATGGGGGATATGTCAGGAATGATGTAAAAATAAGTCCTTTATCCGTCGTCAATGGGAAAATTCGTAAGGAAGATAGAAAATTTTGTATGTGAGAATTGCAATACCGAAAATGTTGGCGACGGATATACGGACCACTGTTCCAAGTGTTTGTATTCTAAGCATGTTGATATTAATCCTGGGGATAGAAGTTCAGGTTGCAAAGGATTGATGAAGCCCGTATTTGTTGATATGCATGATGGTAAGTACAGGATATATTATGAATGCGAAAAATGTGGTTATACGCACAAAGTTACTGCTAGTGAAAATGACAACTTTGAAGAAATCCTAAAATTAACAGGACATGGGTATTAAAACCTTACTTCTTGAGCTACAACTTTTCCAATAACGACATCTTTCATTCCTTTAGAAAATCTCTTTACAAAAAGTTTCTCTTGATCCTGTGTTAAAACAAAATCATTCTCAGAAATAGTTACATTTGGAGATATATATAGACAACCAACTCTTGCCAACCCATTCGTTTTAGCATTTTGCGCATCTATCATTGAAGAATCTATAACAAAAGTATCCTGATCCTGCTGAAAAATCCAATCAGGACAAGTATAGAAAGAGTATGTGTTACATTTCGAAAAACTGTTGGGCATCTGTGTAAACAGCGGAACTCTATTCACCGCAGTAGAAGTAACATCATTAACATCTCTTAGAAGTGTTGATGGAGTAATATCAAGTGCCTCTGCTAGATTATCCAACTGGTTCAATGGAGAACTGACGCCTCTTTCATATCTAGATATCATTTCCCATGTCTTACCTATTTTGTCAGCTAACTCCTGCTGCGTAAGTCTCTTTTTCAATCTATATATCTTTATATTTTCTCCAATATAATTATCTTTCATATATTCAAATTCTATTTCCATATGTAAAAAGATAGAATAGATTCTCTTGTCATAAATAAGGAATATATTTTCTTGTTTCGTAATAATTTTGTAATTTAATTAGGCTAAAATTATCTAAACATGAATAACAAAACCATTTCATCTCAAATAGAAGAATTACTTTCCTACTACACTAAAATTGTAGAATCAAACAATTATGACTTTAGTAATATTGAAAAAATGAAAAAAATACTAGAGAAAATACAAAAAAATCTATGAAATTATCTTTAGCCAATTTTGTTTGAGCCACTTATCTGCTAGCTTCTGTTCTTCAATTAATCCTCTCTTTTCGAGTTCCTTGTTGATGATATTCCCCTTATGTGGCTTCGAAAATTGCTTCTTCAAAGGGGAATTAAATCCATGAGCATAATGACACAACTCATGGGCTATTGTTGCTTTGATTACATATTCTGGAACTGTTTCATTTTGAAAGAATCTAGTTATTGTTATTATGGAAATACTTTTGTTATCCTGAACAACATACTCATCATACTTCTTCATAATTAAACCTTTAATCTTACTTCCATTTCTTGCGAGAGAGATACATCCAAGTTGTCTTTTAGAATATTTTCCAAATTTAATCAACACAAAATTTTTCCTAGGAACATCACAAAAATAGTTATCCCACAATTCATAAAGTAAGTTTTCTAAAAAATCATTATCTCTCATTTATTCAATATATAGTAGCAGCATGTTATCATATTTCAATGAGTCTTAAGAAAACAGGTGGGAATTTTACTACCTTAAAAAAAGTTTTAGCTTTCATCTATTCTAGATACGCGAAATATGCTGTTTCGAGGGATATTCTATCCATAATCCTCCCTGTTTTAGAAATACTATCAATCGCAACATTTGGTAAATTCATAGATGCAACAGTAAAAATATTTACACAGTGGGAGTCATTTAATCTCTCTGCATATATCGGATCAGAATCATTTGAATATCTTCTTCTCCTCCTCCTACTCTGGATATGTTCACAAATATGCTCTCAAGGAAAGTTATTCTTGTACACTGTTATGTCTGAAAAAATTACAAAAGATTCTCAACATATGGTCATATCAAAAGTTGCGGAATCCAATATGGAAGATGTAGAAAAAGAAGATTTTCAAGATATGATCACCTATGTTCCAGCATTTTCGATAGACAAAATAGCCCCAATATATGATTATCTTTCAGTCATACTATCAAATGTCATAAGCTTTGTCGGAGCAGTCATTATTATTTACAGGACAATGGGCCTTTCCGTATTTTTAATTGTCTTGTTTGTCATTCCAGAAGCGATAGTGACACATCTAAAAAGAAGGGAAATACTTAGGTATCAAGATGAATCTGTGGGAAAATTAAAATTTCTCAACTATATTCAAAATCTCTCTCTTACAATATCAAATTTCCTCGAATTAAGAGCGAATAATATATTTTCATATCTAAAAAGGAAGTATGAATCTGAATATGATGAATATCAAACAGGATATCTTAAGACACTTTCTGTTTTGTATTTTGATGAAACAGCTATTGGTATTACTGGACAGTGTTTGAAATTTGGATATGTTTTGTATGTACTCTCGGTCTCTATTGCAAAGAAGGTGTCTTTTGGTACATTTAAAGCCTTGTATGACTATATTGACACTGCATATTCAGGTATTTTTAATGTATTAAACTCTATTTCGCTAATGGGAATTAACTTGGGATATGTAGATAAATTCTTTAGTCTTGTGGAGTATAACTGCTTTGGGGATAAATACCACGGAGATGTGAAATTGGGAAATAATACTCCTTTGTTGGAATTTAAGAATTTAAGTTTTGCATATCCCGATGATTCAAAGGTTTTAATCCTGAAGAATTTGAATATTACTGTTAATGCAGGGGAGAAAGTTGCTTTTCTAGGAGGAGATGGAGCGGGAAAAAGTACTACAGTAAAAGTATTAACTGGATTATATGCGGTCGAGCAGGGTGACTATTTGTTAGATAATGTGTCTACAAAAGAGTTGGAAAGGGGAGAATTGAAGAAAAAGATTTCTGTGATTTTTCAAGATTACATTAACTACAATTTTAGTTTGAAGGAAAATGTTGTAATTTCTGGACAGAGAAAAAATGTTAATGAGGAGCTGTATAGAAGAGTTATTAAAATAGTTGGAATTGACCAATTAAAGAAAGTTTCTGGTGTTGGAGATAAAAGTATTCTTGGGAAAATATTCCCATCTGGGAAGGATCTCTCACCAGGTTATTGGCAAAGACTTGCAATAGCAAGAATGCTTTACAGAAATAGGAATATATTCATCATGGATGAGCCTTTTACATATATAGATGACATTTCATCAGAAAAGATTTTGAATGGAATATTTGATTTTGTTGGGAAAGATAGATCAATTATATATATAACAAGAAGGACAAAGTTTTTGGAGAAGTTTGATAGGGTGTATTACTTTGAAAAAGGAAGAATCACAGCAGAAGGGAAATGGAGTGAAATACAAGGTAAACTAGGAGTATTGTGAGTGATGGTGTAAAATATGGGTATGCAAATATTAGATGGAAAGAAGCTTTCTAAAGAGATATTGGAAAATGTGTCTGAAGAAGTACAAGAATTAAAAATAAATGGTAATCCTGTTCCTAGGCTCGATGTTGTAGTTGTTGGTGATGATTTTGGTAGTATGAAGTATGTTCAAATGAAGGAAAAGACAGCTAAGGAAGTGGGGTTGGAAGTAAATGTTCATTATTTGTCAGAGGATACAAGGAGTGATGAGATTGTATATTTGATAGATTGCTTAAATAGGGATACAAAGGTGACTGGTATTATGGTTCAGCTTCCTCTTCCTAGCAGTATTGATACAAATGTTGTTTTAGAATCGATTTCTCCTCAGAAGGATGTTGATGGTTTGACTGCGGTAAATTTAGGGAGGCTTTTTCAGGGGAATTCACTTGGAATAGCTCCAGCTACCCCAGTTGGAATTATGAAATTACTTGAGAAATATGGTATAGATGTGTGTGGGAAGAGAGTGGTGATATTGGGAACAAGTAATATAGTTGGAATTCCACTTTTAGCGATGCTTGTTGTTAAAGATGCAACTGTTACTTTGTGTAATTCAAAAACTAAGGATTTGAAAAGTGTTTGTAAGGATGCTGATATTTTAGTAAGTGCAACTGGGATACCTTTTTTGATAAAAGGGGAATATCTTAAGAAAGGATGTGTTGTTATCGATGTGGGGTCGAATAAGCATCCTGAAACAGGAAAGGTTGTTGGAGATGTGGATTGGGAATCTGTTGATGGAATCCCATCTTTTGTAACACCGGTTCCAGGTGGGGTTGGACCGATGACAATAGCTTGTCTTATGTTAAATTTGATGACTTGTTGGAGAAATGCTAAAAGATGAAAAGATTGAGAGTTTAATAGAGTCGGAGAAAGAGAGGCAGAAGAATGGGATAGAGTTAATAGCTTCTGAGAATTATGTTTCAGAAGAGGTTTTGGAGTGTGTTGGCTCCATATTAACTAATAAGTATTCAGAGGGATATTGTGGGAAAAGGTATTATAAAGGGAATCAGTATATTGATGGTGTAGAGATGGAGGCAGTTGAAAGAGCTAAGGAATTATTTGGTGCTGACCATGTTAATGTTCAGCCATATTCTGGGTGTAGTGCGAATTTAGCAGTTCATTTTGCTTTGCTTAGTCCAGGTGATAGGACTCTTGGTATGAGTTTAGATTCAGGGGGTCATTTGAGCCATGGTTTTAAAGTTTCTATAAGTGGAAGGTATTTTGATTCAGCTAGTTATGGAGTTGATGAGAATGGTTTTTTAGATTATGGTGAGGTGGAAAGGATAGCCAAGGAGCATAATCCTAAGTTGATATGGGCAGGGTTTTCTGCGTATTCTAGGATTGTAGATTGGAATAGGTTTAGAGATATTGCAGATAGCGTGGGAGCATATTTGGTTGCAGATATTTCGCATGTTGCTGGGCTTGTTGCAGGTAGAGTTTATCCTTCTCCAGTAGGAATTGCTGATGTTGTTACTACGACAACGCATAAGACGCTGAGAGGCCCACGAGGGGCTGTGATTATGTGTAATGAGGAGTTGTCTTCTGTAATAGATAAGGCAGTGTTCCCAGGGCTTCAGGGAGGTCCTCACAATCATATTACGGCTGGGATGGCAGTTGCATTTAGAGAGGCTATGTCAGATGAGTTTAAGGAGTACGCAAAGCAGGTTGTTAGAAATTCACAGAGGTTGTGTGATTGTTTGAAGGGTATGGGGTACGAGATTGTGTCTGGAGGTACAGATAATCATATGTTTTTAGTGAATGTTGTTAAGTCCACGGGAGTTGGAGGAGAGGAGGTGTCTAGTGTTCTTGAAAAGGTTAATATTACAGTTAACAAGAATGCGATTCCACGTGATGATAGGAAGCCATGGGATCCATCTGGAATAAGGATAGGGACTCCTGCTGTGACTACTCGTGGAATGAAGGAGGAGGATATGGATAGGATTGCCGTCTTTATGGATACTGCATTGAGAAATATGAAAAATGAGAAGGTATTGAGACATTTGAGATCGGATGTTCAGGATTTTGCGTCTCAGTTTCCAATTCCAGGTATTTAATTAATGTGTTTTTTTAATATGAAGATAAGTTTTAGAAAGGATTTGGGTATAGCGACAATAAGGTCAGAGTCTAGTTGGAACAGTATTAACGTTCATACACTTTTACAGAATCCAGGTGAGAAGCGTCCTTTGCTAAATGCGTATTTGGCTGCAAGGTATAGTAGGTCATCTGATTCTGTTTTGGATATTGCATCTGAGATAATTAAGGATAATGTAGATTCAGCAGAGAGGCTTGAAAAGATTTTTTTCGGATATGGTCATAAGTCAGTAGGAGATATGGCTGACTTGTTTGTTTGTATTGAGAATGTTCCGATGTTTTCTACTATGAAAATATTTTATGGGAATCCAGTTATTGCTGGACAGGAGAGGTCTACGAGGTATCAAAATTTTGAGAATCCAGAGTTTACTAAGATACCTAGGGAGGTTTGTGAGAATACTGATGTAAGGAAGGAGTATGAGAGAATTATGTTGAAGGAGATTTGTGATTACAGGGAGCTTTTGAAACCAACAAGAGAGAGTTTAGGTAGTTATTTTTCGATAAATGAGGAGAGTTCTCAGGAGGTTTCTGCTTTGAAGTCTAGGGCTTTTGATACTGCAAGGTATCTTCTTCCTTTTGGTTTGAATACGAGTTCTGCATTTTTAATGTCGGCAAGGTGTTGGTCTGATGAAATTTCCTATTTGTTTGGGAGTGATTTTGTTGTTGATAATGAGATAGGAGAATTGCTTGTTAATTTGCTTGGGGAGAGTAGTCTTGATGCTAAAGGGTATATTCGGGAGGCGGATAGTTTGATAAGGCATACGGATGCTAATTGTAGTAGGAAGAATTCTACAGAGGAGATAGTTGAGTATTTGAATAAGTTTGTTTCAAAGGAGCAGATTAAGGATATTCCTGAGAATGAGATTGATTCTGTTGTTGTGTCGTATTGTCCTGATTGTACTGAGACATTGGTTTCGCATTATGAATTATTGATTAATCCTTTAGGTTCTGCTGAGGAGTTTGAATTTTCTGATGAGGATCAGGAGTATATTAGTAATATTTTGTTTGATAGGCATAATCATAATAGTACTATCGGGAATTTAGGTCAGTCTGGTGCTATCAGAATTTCTGGTTTTGCGTCTCTTGGGACTCTCAAGGATTTGAATAGGCATAGGAGTTTGGAGAGGTTTATCCCTTTGCTACATGATGGTGTGGATGTTGATCAGGAGTTGAGGAGAAGGAATGATCAGTGTTTTTATTTGTGTGATTATTTGAGTATTCCTAGTTTGGGGAAGTTAAGGAAGGAGTATCAGAGGAGGTTGGAAGAGACGTATGAAAGGATAAAGAGGTGGAGGGAGTATGCTAGTGGATGTATGTCAAAGGAGTTGGTTGATGAGTTTACTAAGTATTTACTTCCTCATGCTCATGCTACTAGATATGTGATGTATGGTTCTTTTGATGATTTGCAGTATGTTATTAATCTTAGGAGTAGGAATGGAGGGCATATAGCGTATAGGGCTCTTGTTTATGAGTGGCTTAGGCAACTTAGTGCGAAGGATTCAGTGTGGAAAGCACTTCTTAAGAAGGTTATTACACCCAGGATTGATGATAAGTCGCAGTTTATAGATAGAAGCTAACTTTAGTTATATTTTTATGATTCTTTCAGATGTTTCTATTAAAGAGAAAATGAAGAGTGGGGAGATTGTAATAGATCCTTTTTGTGATGAGTTTTTACAACCTGCGTCATATGATCTTCATCTTGATAGGTATTTTTTAGTTTTTAACAAGGAGAATGTAGGAATGATTGATGTGAAGAATAAGTGCGATGATTTGATGAGAGAGATTGATATAGGTAAGAATGGTTATTTCATAATTCATCCAGGAGAGCTTGTTTTAGCAAATGTGAAAGAGGTGATAGGTGTTGATGATAAGCATGTTGGTAGGCTAGAGGGAAAGAGTTCATTAGGAAGAATTGGTTTAATAGTACATGCTACAGCTGGATTTTTGGATCCAGGAAATAAATTGAGAATGACTCTGGAGTTGTCAAATTTATCATCTCTTCCAATTAAGGTATATGAAGGAATGGGGATTTCTCAGATAGCATTTGAAGAGCTAGATCGCCCTTGTATGAGAGTTTATGGAGATAAGGCTCTGCATAGTAAGTATGTAGGTGATTCAAAAGTAAGGGGAAGTCAGATGTGGGAGAACTTCCGAAATACTTAAGAATTTACATCGTGGGAGGAACTTGTGGCAACTCACTTGATGGAGTTTCATCAACCTTTGGTTGTATTGGCTGATCATTAGGTTGTTGAGGAATTTTACTTATTTCGTTGTTAATCATATTTTGAAAGTCAGCCTGAGCGACTTCTTCATTTGGTGTATTTTGAATTGTGATAGTTGGTTCTTCTGGAGTAATTTTTGGTTCAGGAGTTGGCATGTTATTTTGTGGTGCGAAGAAATCATTAGCAACAGATTGGTCTACCATTGGTTGATCAAATGATAGGGTATTTTTGTTTTGGAAAGTATTTATATCACTTGCACTATAGTTTTGTTCCTGAGTTGGATTTTGTTGTGGAATTGAGGAAGGCTGTGTTATGTTAATATTTGAAGAGGAAGGTTGTTGATCCATTGGGTTTTGAGGAACTTGGTATGGATTGAACTGGTTTTCTGGTTGTGTTTGTACGGTTTGAGCAAAGGAGAGGTCTGGCTGTTGTGATGAAGAAACAGATTGTTGATCTGGTTGCTGTGCGTACATAGGATTAGCAGAAGTTGTTTGATTGACTATATCTGCTAGAGTAGGCTTTGGCTGTTCTGGTTGAGGGGTTACAGGTATGCTGCTATTGGCCATGTCTGTGACAGGCTCTGAAGGCGGTGCAATAGTTTCTGGAGCAGAAGTTGGTTGCGGAGTAACTTGGACGATTTCTTGTGGTTCCTTCTTCTTACTACTTATTAAGATACCAATTATGCTAATAAGTAGAATAACTGACCCTGCTATTAGTACATAGGGAAGGTAGTCCATATAACTGCTTGAAGATGTACTCTTTGTGGTCCCAGTAGTGGTTGAAGATGTCGTAGTAGGAGTAGTTGTACTTTCCGTTGTAGTATCTTGGGCCTGAGTAGTAGTAGCTGTATCTTGCGTGGTAGTTGTTGTATTGGTATCGGTTGTGTTAGATGTTGTCGTGCTATCCTCGGGAGTAGTTGTAAAAGAAGATGAAGATGTTGATGAGCTAGCATCTGTTTGGGCAAACACTGAAAGTGGAAGGACACAGATAATGGATATTATAAGAAAGTACTTAGATAAATTCTTCATTCTATAGACAGTTTTATATTATTTCTTATCAAAATTACCACAATGGTAATCGAATGTCAAAGTGGTGTACAGGTTGTATAAATATAGCCCTTATTTATTAAATTAGTATTATGTTAGTGATATATTTGACTTGGTATCTTACAAAATATACACTTACTTAGTATATGAATTACCAAGATTTAAATATTATTCAAAACGGAGTACCTAATGATAGCCAGAGTTCTACTACAGGGGCTTTTTCGGTTGATGAGAGTTTGAATGAGATAAAAGAGCTCGAAGAGAAGTTATTGAATTCTGAGTGTCCAGATGAACTTAAGGAAGAGAGTATGAGGTCAATAACACGATTAAGAAGAATGGTGAGAATGGGAGGTTATAGTAATGAATTCGAGAATGTTAGTAAATATATTGATTGGGTCGTTAGAATTCCTTGGGGTGTAATTTCTACTGATAATTTGGATATCAATAATGCTAAAACAGTAATGGACCAAACTCATTATGGTATGGATGATATTAAGAAGTTGATTATTGACTATCTTGCTGCTATGCAACTTCAAAGTGGTATAGGAATTCCATCGAGTCAAGTCGGGATTCCCACTCAATTGGGGACTCCTTATTCGCCAGAGGCTGAGCATATATCTGAGATGGTAAAGCTAAAGGGGTCTTCTGCTAATGCTCCGGTATTTTTGTTTGTTGGTTTGCAAGGTGTAGGAAAAACTTCTATTGCTAAATCAATTGCAGTTGCTATGAATAGGAAGTTTGCCAGAGTGTCACTAGGTGCGATCGGTGATGTTAGAACCTTGAGAGGTACGCCTCGATATTCGATAGATGGAGAGCCGGGTCAGATCATTAAAGCATTGATTCGTTGTGGCACTATGAATCCCGTAATTCTCCTCGATGAGATTGAGAAATCTAGCGGAAATTCAGGTCTTTTGAATGATGTTATGGCTACTCTTTTAGAAATACTTGACCCTGAGCAAAATTCAACATTTATTGATCACTATATAGATTATCCTATTGATTTATCGAAGGTTTTTTTCATTTGTACAGCCAATAATCTTGGAGGGTTATCTGCTGCTTTGTTGGATAGGGTCGAAATTATAAGGTTCACTAGTTACTCAGATGCCGAAAAAGAGGTTATTGCTAAACAATATATTCTTCCTAAGGTTTATGAGAATCTGCATTTGTCTCCAGAATATGTAACGATAAGTGAAGATGTTTGGCCTAATTTAATAAGACCTGTTGGTTTTGATGCAGGTATTAGACAACTTGAGAGAAATATCGCAACTATGATGAGGAGTGTTGCTAGAATGATAGTTGAAGGGCATCCATTGCCTATCAGTATAACTAAAGAGAATTTGAATCAGTTCGTTTTGTCTGATCAGGGACCATTGAGTTAGTACCCTTTAAAAGGATTTTCTAATTTTAAAGCTGAAACAGCTGTCTCCATTTGGGTGGATTGTATTCCTCTTGCTATTGATTTGTGCATTCTTTTTTGTTCAGCTTTATTTAGAAGATATAAATCATTCTGTTTTTTTTGCTGTGGAATCGTACTTGGATCTATTGCGTGCGTAATAAGATAATTTTCCTCACGAATTGTATTTATTGTATTTACATTATTGTCCTGTTGATTGCTCATCTTTATTATTATTATTAACCTGTTTATAGTAACTTTCAACTACACCTTGTGGAGTTAAATGTTCTTTTCCGTCTTGAATCTTCATTCTTTCTGATACAACTTGTCCAGAAATTGTATTATTTTCCATCTCTTTTACAAAATCTTTTTGTTGTTGGTATTTTTCTGGATTTAGTAGCATTTCCTGTTGTTTTAGTCTTTCCTTAAGTTCTTTCTGATACTGTTCTCTTTCTTCTTCTAAGAATGTCTTTTCTGTTTCTTTCTTTTCTACAGCATGTTTTATGATTTCCTCTTGTCTTGCTATCTTCCCGTCTTTCATTGGTCTTTGTTGTGTTGGAGTATCAAATACTTGTGCTAATTCTTCTATAGTTCTTGTGTCTGGCTGTCCTTTTCTTTCGGCAAGTTTCTCAAGGTCTCTTGGGTCTGAAGTTATCAGTTCGTGCTCAGATGTGCTTGAAAGGACTTGGATTCCTACATGGTTTGATCCTGCAAAGAATAGTCCTTGTCCTTTGTCACAGTTGAGAAGGAAATTTTTTTCTCCATCTGAAAGGTTAAATACTTCTTGAAGTTTGTCTGCTGCTGTTGGACTTTGCATCATAAGCATTTGTAGGGAGGAGTTTGCAATAATTGCTTTCCCCATATCATTGTTTAAGAAATCGTTTACATCCTGTGTAATGGTTGATAATCCTAAATAGTATTTTCTAGCCCTTTTTGCTATTGAATACATGAACTTAGCAGAGTCTTCAGATTGCATCATGTACCATGCCTCATCTACAATGAGTATTCTTCTTTTTCTGTCTTTTCTTACTTTTGTCCATATGAAATCAAGCATAAGGTACATGGATAAAGGTTTTAATTCTTCTTGGAGATCACGAACACTAAATACGGTTAGAGGATTGTTTATTTCAAAATTACTTGCCTCATTGAATACTCCTGCACCGCTTCCGATTATGTATCTTTCTAATCTTCTTGCTAAACCGTGTGCTTCTTCTTCTGCCATTCCCTTTAGTACTTTGTATAGATCTTCTAGAAGTGGAGGTTGTTTGGTTTGAGTTGCAGGGTCGTATGTTATTCCTTTTTCACGATATGCTAAGATAAGTGCTCTATCGAGTATTGATTCTTCTATGTTTGTAAGATTTCTGAATAGTACTTTAAAAAAGCCATGGAGAGATAGTAATTTCATTCTTAATTCATCATCTCCTTCCTCTGTAGATGTCGCAAGTTCAAATGGATTCATTTTGTTTCCTCTGTCTTGGGAGAACGAGATATATGCTCCATTAACAGCAGATGCTAAGTTTTCATATTCTCTTTCTGGATCTATGATGATTATCTCGGTCCCAAGCATTAAGCTTCTTAGAGCTTCGAGTTTTACAAAATAGCTTTTTCCAGCTCCTGATTTAGCAAATACTACAGTGTTTGCATTTTCTAACTCAAACCTATCAAATATCACAAGACTCTTGTTGTGCATATTTAGTCCATACATTATTCCATGATCCATAGTTAGTTCTGATGTAACAAATGGAAATGTAGTTGCTAGTGATGTTGTATCCATATTTCTTGTGATGTACAAGTTGTCAATTCCAATTGGCTGAGTGCTTATGAATCCTTGTTCTTGTTGAAGGGTTGCTGATTTAGCTGTTACATTGATAGCTGCTAGGGTGGAAATAACATTTCTTGATATTTTTTCTAATTCATCTTTGCTTTTTGCATAGATTGTTATGTACATGGTGAAATGAAAGAATTTTTCAGTACCTTCAGCTATTGAGTCTTGTAATTGTTGAGCATCAGAAAGAGCAACTTTTAGAGAGGGGTCTATTACTTTCCTTTCCTCCATTTGTGTATACATTGTTGCTTCCATTTCTCCTATTTTCTTTTTTAATTTGTCGAGTATTGTTTTTGAATCAACAGGATAGTAGAAAGTGCTAATTCGTAGAGAGTGCTCAAAATTAATAATGGGAGAGAGCCAGTTTGGTCCTACAAATCTGGGATATCCGCTTACAAAAAGAGTTCTGAAGTAATAGTCACCCATTTGTAGGTGGTTAAAATCAACCTCTAGGTCTATGGGAGCAATTATGTCTTGCAAAGAGATGTTTACATCTTCGCCTATGACAGAAGGTATGGCTGAGAAGTCTTCTTGCTCAACTTGCTTTTCAGGTTTGTTTTCGTCACTAGAAGATGTGGTTTTTTGTTTTTCTTCCTTGTTTACCTGTGATGAAATTGAATCGAGTAGTTTAAAAAGTGGATTTTTATTTTGTTGAGCTGGTTTATTAGCAGATGGTTTTATATTAGTATTATCTTTTTTATCTTGACTTTGCGGAGTTTTTACAGGTTCTTTTATATTATTTTTTTTGTTGTATTGAGCAGCAAAATAATCCAGAATTTTGAGAAGTGGATTCTTTTTGGGTTTGGATTCTTGCTCATCTGCAGGAAAAGGGTCTAGATACTTGTTTCTGTTGTCATTAGGGTCTGCTTTTGGTATTGGTTTTGTCGTTTCATTGACTGCTTTTTGTTGAAAATTAGGGAGTTCCTTATTCAGTGGCCCTTTATTGAGTGTTTTTGTCAAATCGCTTTGAAATGTTGTTTTGATTGTATCTTCCATATTATTCTTCATCAGGGTTATAAATAGTGTAAAATTCAGAGATTAATTCTTTGTCAGTTAATTGATGTCCAAATAATCCCATTCTTGCCAATTGCTTTAAAATATGATCTCTTTTCGGGTATAGGAAAATTTTTGCTTTTTCAAGTAGTTGTGATGTATCAATATTTTTAGCTTTTTCTTCCTCTTCTTTTGATTGTTTTTTCTTTAGCGGAGAAACATTTGAAAGTTGTGCGGTTGGATAGTAGGGGATAACTATAAAGAAACTTTTATCTAGGACATCGTTTTCCACAATTAAATTTTTTACAAATAGTGTATAAATATCAAGTTGCTTCTTTAATCCTTCTGACATAGGTCTTTCCTTCTGAGCTTTTAAGTAATCAATATAGTTGGTGATATCAATTCTTTTTGTTCTTATTAGTATTTGGATTTTGAAATTTAAAGAGTTTAGAAGACCTGCGAAAGCATATATTTTGTTGTCTTGCTCGTATTCTGCTAAGAGTTCAAAGTTTATTGAGGAGGTCTGTATGACTAGTGCCACTGTTCCGTTTTTATTTATGACTAAATCGTCAGTTATTTGTCTTATAGCAAGATGATCTTGTGTTGATGCTGTAGCTCTTGCCCGTGCATTTTTATCCATGTTTTCTACAAGGCATTAATCTTAATTGGTAATCTATTATTTATTTTATTGGTCATTATTTCAACAGTTGGGAATTCATATTGCGGATGTTGGAAATTAATAGTGTAGTTGCCAGAATCCCATATTTTGTTTGTTAGGAAATACCCATTAGGTCCTGTTTTACTAGCATAAAGAACTTTTCCATTAGAATCTCTAAGATATGCTACAACATTTGGTATTGGTTTGAAATCTTTAGTGCAAAGCCAGCAATTAATATTGCCGGGTAAATTTTCCAAGCCTTGTGTTGTAAATTGATAATTTTGTATGTTTTCATCAGTAATAATTAATTTAGTTGGATCAATTTGTGTGTTTTGTTGCGGTTCAACCTGCAGGATATCTAAATTATCATCTTGTGGGATGTCGTTTTCTTCCGTTTCTTCCGATATTATTTTATCTATCCCACCACCTATTATTTTCTTTGTATTATCTTTTTGGTCTTTGTTTATTAATTGCCCATCTTTTGTTGGCTTTAATAGTGGCTTGGTTCTTTCTTCCTTCATTTGTTTGTTTAACCATGTCCTTTGTGTGGGATTTGTTATGGCAGTTATGTAGTTTTGTATGAATTTGTCGGCATCTTGTCCGTTTATGGGGATAAGTCCTAGAATTATTCCCAGCATTGAGCTAACTATACATATTGGGACACCTAAAATTGCAGGCATAATTTTTGAGGCTACAAGGTATATCATTAAGCCACCAAATCCCACCCCTATGGCGAGATATGTAAATTCCTTTAGTGTGAATTTAGTAAATAACTTAAATTCAACATCTAAAACATTTTGAGGTATGGCATGTTGTCTCATATAGGCAGATTCTACTAAAGTTTAGCAGAATATTAAAGAAAATAGTACAAAGATTATGCTAAGCAAGGTTCTACCTAGGTAGAATCCAAGAGAGAGAAATATTGGAATGAGGGGATTTTATGTTTGTTGTTTGTGATTCTTAAATGTATAAGTTAATTTGTTTTTTGCACTTTGTTTATTAGATAAGGATTTTTCTAGTTTCTTATTTTTAGGTAGAACCTAGGTTCTACCTAATATGATAATTTCCCTTATTACTAGTACATTTTTTGTCTTGTCACGCCCTTCGAGAATTGGAGGTTCTACCTAGGCTGGACCTTGCCTTACTTGCTATAATCAGGATATGAGAGATATTGAGATTGTGAAGAGGATAGAGGAGCTTAGAATTTTTCGATCGCTAATCGGTGTTGATTTATCTTCTTCAGATATCGGCAGAATTTGGGGTCCTCAATACTCTAAAAACTCTGAAATGGTTGAATGCAACCAGCTCAATGGCGAAGCAGAGGAGAAAATTCATCTTTTGAAAAGGAGCTTAAGTCATTTTCTCTTTTTTGATAAGGTTAAATTTATAGGAATATCAGGATCCGTTGGAGCTGGTTTTGCCAAAAAGGAGGACGATATTGACCTCTTCATAGTTGTTGAAGATGATTTTATGTGGATATATAGATTGTTTTTAGAATTGTCAAACCTGTTCGGTGGCAGAATTCGTTTGAAGAAGGATAAAAATGATGTGAAGGATAAATTTTGTGTTAATCTGATAGCTGAGGAGCGAGGAATTGTGTTTGATAATGATATCTTTAATTTTCATGAATTGATGTTTTTGAAACCTGTGTACAATGAGAAATATATGCGTCATATATTGTTTGCAAATGAATGGGTTTTTGATGATTGGGGAGTTAGGTCATATCCAAAATCTGTAGAGTATGTAAGAACTACTAACCCAGTAAAAAAAGTGCTTAATGAAATTTGTTTTTTAATGCAATTGTCATTTATGTATATTTCAAATCATTCCCCAGATTATGCTAGATTAAAGAAAAATAATAGCATTGGTAGAATAGAATTCTTCCCCCAAGAGTTTAAATCAAAAAAAATGAAAAATTACATGAGGAGGTTAAAATCAAATCAATCCGTTTAAATCTATCAATTGTGCATTTTTAATTACTGCTTTTGGTAAATCATTTTTGTTTATTATTGTTATGAATGTTTGTTGTTTATCTAATTCTTTCTCGTTGAATATTGATTTTGTATTTTTTTCATCTAATTCAGATGCGATGTCATCTAAAAGTAAGGTTGGATAATAATCTAGCCTATTTTTAATGACATCTTGTGTCTTGAAAATTAATTTTCCTATGGATATTCTTTTTTCTCCTCGTGATCCAAATTGTCTAATATTCTTTCCATTAATTAGTTGCCAATCGTCCCGATGTGGCCCAATATTGGTATATCCAGTAGCAATATCTCTTCTTTTTGAATTTTCAATAGCATCTGCAAGCTGTATCTCTCCATTTGATTTTGTGTATTCCATATAAATATCATCAGAATGCATTTCCTCTATAAGGTGAAGTCTTTCTGTCTGTATTATTTCAGATAATCTTAAAAATTCTGCAGTCCAGAAGTTTAATTGAACATCATTTACAGCAACTATTCCGTAGTCATAGAATTTTTTTGCCAGCTTTTTTAAATATGCATTTCTTTGCCTTAGGACTTTTCTGAATAGTGTTAGCGTTTCTATGTATTCATAATTTACGGTGGTGATTATTTCATCAAGAAATTTTCTTCTTGCAGAAGCAGAAATCATTAGTATCTCTATTTGCTCTGGATTGAATATTGTAGAAGCATTCTGGTCAAAAAATTTCCTAGGGGAGACCTTTTGATCATCTATTTTTAGAATTTTTGTTCCTGCATTTTTGTATAAAGAGTATGCTTTTCCGTCATTTGTTATTTCAATTCTTGTAAATTTTTCATTTGTATCTTGTTCTGTATTTATGAATTCGTCACTTATTGCCCATGGAGATTTTCCATTTGTAATGAGATATATGGCTTCTAGTATCGTGCTTTTTCCCTTGGCATTGTTTCCATGTAATACAACAATATTATTTTGTATATCTAAATTTAGGCTCTTAAATTTTCTAAAATTTGTGAGTTTTATGTTTGTTATCATTATGTTTTTAATATAGCAAGAAAAGCATCCTGAGGTATATTTACTTGTCCTATTTGTTTTAATCTTCTTTTTCCTTTTTTTTGTTTTTCAAGTAGTTTCTTTTTCCTAGAGTAATCTCCACCATATAGTTTAGCAGTAACATCTTTTCTAAAGGCTTTTACATCTTCTCTTGCTATTATTTGAGAACCTATTGATGCTTGAAGTGGTACAGGAAATTGTTGTCTTGGTATTACATCTTTCATTATTTCTAGAAGTTTCAATGCTTTTGTTCTTGCATTTTGTCTTACTTCTAAAAAGTCTAATGCTGATATTTCTTCATGATTAACAAGCACAGAAACTTTTACTATGTCAGAAGGAAAATAATCGATGAATTCGTATTCCATAGAGGCATATCCACTGGATATGTTTTTGATTTGATCAAAGAAGTTTGAAATTAGCGAAGCTAAAGGCATGTCATATTCTAAGATGATATAACGATTGGAGGAATCATTGAGGTATTTAGTATTGACATATTGTCCTCTTCTGTTTTGGCATAGTTCCATTATGGCTCCAATGTATTTGTCTGGTGTCATTATTTCAACTCTAACCCAAGGTTCCCTTATTTCTTTTATTTGTTCTGCATTTGGTAATTCTTGTGGTGTTTGGATAACGAGTTCGGTTCCGTCTGTTTTAGTGATTTGGTATTCTACTGTTGGTGCAGTGACAATAAGGTTTACACCGTATTCTCTTTCTAGCCTTTCTTGGATGATTTCCATATGGAGTAGTCCAAGGAATCCACATCTAAATCCAGATCCAAGGAGGTTTGATCTTTGTGATGTGAATGATAGTGAGGCATCGTTCAAGGAGAGTTTTGTTAGTGATACCCTGAGGTTTTCATAATCTTCTGTGTCTATTGGGAAGAATGTTGCAAATATGTTTGGTTTTGGGATTTTGTATCCTGGAAGAGGTTTTGTATTTGGTTTGTCGGAGATTGTGTCTCCGACTGTAAAACAGCCTATGTCTTTCATACCTGTTGAAATGTATCCTACTTCTCCTGCATTTAATGAATTAACGGGTTGTAAATCTGGATTGAATATACCCATTTCAGTTGGTTTAAATTGTAGGTGCTTTTGTATCATGTAAAGAGGAGCTATTTTTCCAGATTCAGATCTTAGAGCTCCATCAAAGAATCGAACGGCTATAACTACGCCTCTGTGTTCATCGTAAAAAGAATCGAATACTAGCCCACTTAGGGGCTTATTGATATCTCCCGATGGAGCAGGGGATTCATTAATAATTGCATCTAGGAGTATTTGTACATTTTCCCCAGTTTTTCCAGATACTTTGATGATTTGGTCTTTGGAGAATCCTAGGAGTGATTGCATCTCATCTTCTATTTGCGAAATGTTTATATTTGGTATATCTATTTTGTTTATGACGGGGATTAGCTTTAGTCCAAGATCAGTAGCTTTTCTTACATTTGAGATTGTTTGAGCTTGTATTCCTTGGCTTGCATCTACAAGTAGTATTGCTGATTCACAAGCAGCGAGAGATCTTGAGACTTCGTATGAAAAGTCTACATGTCCTGGGGTATCGATGAGGTTAAGTTCATGTCCTTTCCAATTTATTTTACATGCCTGTAATTTTATGGTTATCCCTTTTTCTTGCTCTAGGTCTAATTTGTCTAGTACTCTTTCTTTTCCTTTTTCTCTTATTACTCTTCCATTTGCTATTTCTAGCATTCTATCAGCAAGTGTAGATTTTCCATGATCTATGTGTGCGATTATTGAGAAGTTTCTTATTTTTTCTTGTATCATAGAGGGTATTATACATCGATGAGCTATTAGTTAGCCATTTGGATATCAGAAGCTTAGGGTATTACTGCTCGATTTGTATTGTCATTTTGAAATTTTCTGAAAATTGCACCCCAGAGGAGTTTACAACTGACAAAAATATAATTTTTTCCTCACCTGGATTGAAAACTATTTTCTCAGTGTGTGTTACACCCAAGTTGTTTTGAAGAATGTATGATTTGTTTCCACTTAACAAGAAAATATCAGATTTCGTATTTGTAGTAGTTTGTCCATCAAAAGTGATTGTTTTTGGTTGATCTGTTTTATTTTTTATCCTTAATATTGGCTTTGAGTAGGTACCTGCAGCCCTTTTTCCTATTGTTAGAGTGTATTCAAATGTATTTATTCCTTCCGCTTGAGTTAGTTTCTCAGATGAAAATATTTTGTGTTGACCTCCGATTAAGTCTATTGTGCAGCCTGATTGTGTAGAAGTTCCTAAGACATCAGATTTTTTAATTGTCCCAGTTGTTGGAGTTAGATTGAGAACAGAGATTACGGGAATTACAAAAACTAGTATTAGAACTACAATGAGTAATGGTTCAGATAGTTTGGAAAGTATTTTTTTTGTTTTGAAACTTTGTATTGCCATATAACTAATAGTATATATTTTCTCTTGGATATATCTTATCAGTTTCCAATTGGTATGTCTTTATCGTTCCCCAAATTGTTAGTATTCCAACGATGATAGCTGTTATTCCTACCCAATTGTACGCATTGCCTTGTATTGAGTGTGCAACAGTTATTGCCGAGCTTGTTATTAAAAATGAGCTCCATATGAATATTTGAAGGAATGTGGTCCCTTTTTTTGTTATCCATTTTAGAATGTTTAGTTCAGTAATTTTGACTATGGTTCTCGGGTTTTGAAATGAAGTTTGATAGAGGAGTGTTTTGGAAGTGAAATAGAATGTTGGAAGTGCTAATGCAGTAATCATTATTATATCTGATAATGAATTTACGAGGATGGCTGATGAAGGCTCTGAGTAGCAAATTTGGACGGAATATATCCCTTGTATCTGGTTATCAATATAGTAGTCGAGGCCGTATAAAGCATTTATTCCTAAAATTCCTAAAATTTTGGCTGCAATCATTACTATTGCTGGCCATATGGCAATTTTAAGAGCTCTTTTTAGAAGTTTTGACATTATCTTTGGACAGTTTGTTTAAATCTTTGGTAAGCCTAGACTTTAGTCTATCAGCTTTTCCTTTTTTAATAACATTCTTTTTTGCAGATTTATCCAATATTTTGTACACATTCTTGAGGTTTTTTTGTGCACCAGAAACATCTTCTTTTTTGATTAAGGTTTTTTGCTTCTTAACTGCCCTTTTTAATCTGTTTCTGGTTCTATTGTTTATCTTGTTTTTTCTTTTATTTTTTCTTAAATCTTTGATTGATGTTTTTAAGTTAGGCATTTGATTTCGTAAGTTAATATAATTAGTTGTTAATTCAAGCAATTATATACATAATGCAGAAGTTTGTAAACATATTTGTTTATGCTAAACTTTTACTATGTTAAGAAGCAAAAAGTTTAAGCTTATGATTTCTTCTATCTTTGTATTCGTTTTTCTTTGTTTTTCACTAACATATGTGTTTTTGAAGGAAAGAGGAGAGAGTGTTAAAGGCTTATCTAGTATAGAAAATGTGAATGGGAAAGGTATTCCATTTATTGTATCGTTGCCACCAGTGGCAGTAGTTGGAGGAGAAGAATATGTTTATGTACCTTTGTTGTCAGATTTGGATACTCCAATAGCTGATCTTGAATTGACATTGTTGGAATCTCCAAATTGGTTGTTTTTAGAGAAAGGGAGAGTTAGGGGAATTGCTCCAATGGAAAGTTCGTCTAAGACATATAAGTTTGTGCTTAGGGTATCAGATGGGTATAATTCATCGAGTCAGGAAAATTATATTGTTGTTTTGGGGAGATGAGGAGAAATATTTTTGTTATTACAAGTGTAGTTTCTTTTTGTGTTGTTATTGTGTGTGCAGTACTTTTGTTGACTAAAAAAGCTGGTAGTTTTAGTTTGTTTACATCAGATAGTAGTTGTACACCATATAATGTGTTTGTTTCTAAAGGTATAGAGGATTATTCTGCGGTGATTGAGTGGTATACAAAGGGGAAGTGTGTTGGATTTGTAAGGTATGGAAAGGATATGAATGATATGGAGAATATTTCTTTGGATTCTTTAGGTGGAAACAGAGGTAATTCACATAAGGTTGTGATAGAGGGAGTTGTAACTACCACGAGGTATTATTATTTGATTGTTTCTGATGGACAGAGTTATGGGAATAATGGTTCTCCTTTGCATTTTGTTTTAGAGGAGCTTTAATGTCTTTTTGATATTTTCTTTATGGTCTTCTTTTCAAAGTATTTCTTTGGTTCAAAGATTCTAAGTGATGTCATTTCAGCATTTTTGTATACATTTGAATCTGTTAATTTTTTAGCAAGTACTCTGCCAAATGGTCTGTTTAGAATAAACCATCCAATCATTAGTATGACGAGACCAGCAAGGATACGAATTATTGAAGAATCAAAGATACCAGTTTGAGGTTGATTTTCAGATGGTTGTGTTGGAGTTGGTGTTGGAATTGTTGCATCTGGATTTGTACAGTCTTGTGCTACTAGGATTACTGATTCTGCTCTAAGTTGACTTGGATCTACAGGTATTTGTTCTGGAGTTATGATTACCTCATTTTGGTTATTTCCAGTAAGTGCATTTGGCCCTGCTTGTGCTGTGAATACTATTATGAGTGATTGAGAAGGGGATAGGGTCCAGCCTTGTGTTTTGCTCCAGACGAGTTCTTGTGTTTCTCCAACAGTTGTACTTGTAAGATAGTCTTCATCTTTTACAGAAGCTCCATTTATTTTTGTTGTATTTTCAGAATATATGAATCCTAGTGGAAGTTTGTTTTTAACAGAGTTAACAGTTTGTGCTGATGCACTGTTGTTTACAATTGTAGTAGTGATTTCTACTTTGTTTGTGGGTTCAACTCTTTCTACACATGAGAGGTTTGCATTGTTTGTTACTTTGAAGTCAGATTCTTCCTCTTCTTGAGGTGTTTGTTGTACTTCTGGTTTTATATATGTTACAACCTTTGATGTTTCTCCTATTTGTTGATTAGTTGTTGTGTTAGTTATACTTGCAGTTATTTTGACATCACCATCGTAGCCATCCAATTGTGAGAATGTTACTCCATCAGCAAAATTAGTTTGATTGTATAGATCTTGTCCAAGTATAGAAATTTCACCTTTTGCAGAATCTAATGTAAAGCCTTTTGTCATTGTTATATTTTGATGTTTCTTGGTATCAAATGAGAAGGTTATTTCTAGATTGTCTTCTTCAGGAATATTTCCTACACTTATTGTCATTCCTGTTAATCTAAATACTCCAGTATCTGAAGATGTTGTGATCATTAAATTGTTTACACTAGATGAAGATTTTTGCTCGACATCAATTAGCCTTCTACAGATAGGTGAGTTTATGGTGTCTCCAGTTTGTGTAGTTGCTGTTGCTATGATATTGAGAGATGTTTTAGAGAAGTCTGAAAGTTCTTTTGTAATGGTTAATTTGTCAGCTGAGATAGTATCTGGTTGTAGTGATTCATTGTTTACTACAATTTGGTAGTCATTGTATTCTTTGTCAAATTTTGCCTCTATGGTTATTTTTTCATCGGAAGGGATTTTCCCTGTGACAATTTTTCCATCAGAGTCTTTTATTGTCATTTCATAGCATCTAGTATCTTGGATGTTATCTAGTGGGCATGATTTGTAAAGGGTTTGTTGGGTTGTACTGTTAAGAAGATTTGTAGAAATTGATGAGTTTGAGCATGTGGCTTTGCATGTTTGATCACTTGTTGTTTTAGCTATATTAAATATGAATCCTCTTCTAGGATCTCCACATTCAGGAATTATTTCGGGGTCTATGAAGTAACAGGCACATGTTTTTTCTGTTTTTTTTGTTTCTTCTGTGTCTTCTCCAGAGGTATAGAAGTAAATTGCTACAGCAATTAACGCTATGCCCAATATCCCTATGAAAGCAAGTAGTATAGTTGTAGTTTTTTTTGGCTTTTTTACTGTAGTTACTCTTCTAGGCTCTTCCATTAATCAGGGGCAGAAAAAGTTTATGATATTTACCCATCTAATAGAGTTTATGTTAATACGTGGAATGTGTCAATAAATGATTGATTATGCGGAGTGGTTTCGGTTATATGTATGGAAGGAGGACTGTTATCCCAAGGTTTCCATCTATTTGCCCTGTTTTGATTTGCATATCTAGGTTGCTCATTTTTGTGTATAGCTTACAGATTCTTTCATCAGAGTATTTTTTTGATGCTGAAATGAGTTGAGGGATTGTAAATGGGGGAACTGCTAGTTGAGAGGCCATTTCTGAATATGTTTTATTTTTACTTGAAAGAAATTTTGTCAGAGTTATTAATCTTAAGTTTCTAGCTAACATTGAGATTATGTAGTTAGGATCTATACTTTGAAGTCTTAGCCTCTCTAATATTTCCATACTGTTTGTTTTGTCTTGTTCATTTATTGCATTTATTAGATTCCATATATCTTGTTCTAAAGTGTCGCTTGTTAGAGTTTCAACGTGTTCTATTGTGATTGTTTCATCATCGTTAGCTAAAGTTAGTTTTTGTATTTCGTTTTGGAATCTTTCTGGGTCGTAATTTGTCTTTTCTGCTAATTTCTTTAAGGCATCATTTTGTATTTTTATTTTTTGTTTGTTTAGTATTTGTTTTGCCCATGTGAAGAATGTTCTTTTGTTTAGTAAATCTATACTTTCTACGGCATTATTTTGTTTGAAGAATTTGTAATATTTTGTATTTGCCTTTATTTTTTGATCTTCCCAAAATATTAAGGTGTCAGTAGAAGAGCTTTGTTTTAGCATGTTTAGTAGTTCATCTAGGAAGGAATCTTTTCTTTTGTTTTTGTAAATCCTTTTTAAGAATATGAGTCTTGACTCAAAGAACAAGCTTCTAGAGGAGATCAGGTCTAGGATTTTTTGTGGATCTTCGGTATCTCCTTGGATTGGTAGTATTGCAAGGTTAGGATTTTTTGCTTTTTGTTGGTTGACGAAATCATGAGCAATTCCTAATGAGAGGTAAGAGGAACTGCCATGGTATAGTTTGTATGTCATTTATTCTGTTTGTGATAACTGAGTTTCGTTTTCTTGCCCCAACAGGACTGCAACTCCTTCATAGTTGAATTTAGTAGTTATTGTTTCTGGCTTTAATATGTTTTGTGTATTCAAAAAGTTTGCGATTTCTTCAACTGATTTTGAGAATCCTTCTGCGGTTTGAAATACAGTTATTCCATTGTAAGTGCCAATATTAGTATATGATTGTAGTATGTTTATGTATGGATATTCTTTCTTTAATTGGTTTACCTTAAGAGTTGTTCCACTTGCACCAAGTCCAGTGTTGTAAACATATATTACTGGATTTTCAGCATAAATAGCTGGTTTTTGTAGTATTAAGTCAACATATTCGTGTATATCATCATACATACCTAGCCCAAGTTTTGGTCCTATTGTATATTCAACATTTGGATCCCCTTTTATTTCAACTAGTTGAGAGTTTCCTGATGCAGGATCTAAGACAAAGGAATAGTGTTTGTTACCGTTTTGGAGCATGTCTTTGCCTACCGCCAATGCTGCTACTATGTCATCTTGTGTGAATTCTGATACTTTGATGTTGTTGGAAAGAGAAGATAGTATTTGTATTAAAGTTTTTGGATTTGAAAGTGTATCTGTGCTTAAAATTTTTTCTTGTAGGGCAGATATAACTTTTTGTTGTCTTCTTGCTCTTGCATAATCTGTTCCTTCTCCGTTGTCTAATGATTTTCTTGATCTAGCATATTTTAGAGCGGTTTCGCCATCCATTGTCTGTGGTCCTGCAGTGAAAGAGACGGTAGTACTGTCTAGATAATTGTAATCGGTAAAACTGTTTTCAACATTTATATCTATTCCACCAACTGTATCGATGATTTGGGTAAATGCTTTGAAATCAACCATGGCATAGTATTGTATTTCTTGACCGACAACTTCCTCTATTGTTGTTTTTAGAGCTTCTAGTCCAGATCCTTGTTCTACTGATTCGTTGTATGAGTATACTCCATTTATTTTGTTGTACCAGTGCGTAGTTTTATCTGTTTCAACGAGGAAATCTCTTGGTACAGATATCATTACTATGTCGTGTGTCGTGTGATTGTAGGATACAAATATCATTGTATCAGTATTGGCATAGTTTCCATTTTCTCTTGTATCTACACCGATTATTAATGCATTGGTAAAATTTCCAGTAGTATCTTTCTTGAGTTCAGGTTTTGTTTCTGTAAAGACTGTATTAGCATCTAGTTTGAAACCGATATCTTTAGATATTTTGTAAATTTTTGTTCCGTAGTAAACACCAATACCTACTATTGCAAGGATAGCTGTGAAAAGGATGTATTTCCAGTAATTTGCCTTTTTTTTGTTTAATGGTACTTGCACGGTATTTGGTTCTTTGTCTTTTATTTCTATAGTCATTTAGGCAATGCGTTAATTTATTTAAGATATTTGTTGATGTTGTCATTATGCTCTTCTAGTGTTTTTGCATAGTGAGGATTTCCGTCTTTGTCATGGATGTAATAGTAGTAGTCAGTTTTTTGTGGGTTTACAGTTGCTTGTATAGATTCTAGTCCTGGATTGCAAATAGGAGTAGGGGGAAGTCCAATTATTTTGTAAGTATTGTATGGTGAGTCAATTTTAAGATCTTCTTCAGTTAGTTCATGTTTCCAATTTTTAATGGGGTAAAGTAAGGTTGCATCAGTTTGAAGTAGCCAACCTTCTTCGAGTCTTTTTTTGATAATTCCAGCAATAATTGGTCTGTCTTGAGAATTGTATCCTTCCCTTTCCACTATACTTGCAATTATTATGTCTTTGTAATCATACGGTATGTTTACTTTGGAGATGAAGTTTTGAACCATTATCTGAATAGCCTCTTGTGCAGTAATATCTGCAGGTACAGCATATTTATCAGGGAAAAGGAAACCTTCTAGATTGTAAACATCTATTGGAAGTCCAAGTTGAGATATGAATGTTGAGTCATTTGCTAGTTGTATGAATTCATCATATGAAAATGTGTCATTATTTATTTCTTCATCTATTATGGAAGCAATTTCATCAATTCTTATTCCTTCTGGAATTGTAATCCATATGTCTTGTTTTCTTCCATCTTGTAGAGTGGTAAATAGTTGTTCCATATTTAGGTCCTTCGGAATTGAATATGTTCCTGCCTGTATTTTTTCTCCAAGTTTGTTAATTTTCAAGTAGATTTTTGCGTAAAGTTTATATTTTTCTCTAAGTAAACCGTTTTCAATTAGCGAATTGAGTATGTTATCTACATTTTCTCCTTCTTCAATAGTGAATTCTACTTTTTCTGTCGAATCTGAATTGGGTGTTTTGATTGCATTGTTGTACCCTCTTAATCCGATAAAGAAGGCAAGTAATCCTAAGATAAGGACAAAAATTATCAACATAGCTGTTAGTCTAATTTTACTCATGACTGTTTTTGTTTGAATTTAAAAATTCTTGTAAGAATACTGCTGCTGCTACTTTATCTATTTTGTTCTTGGTATTCTTTATGTTTTGACCTGAAAATCTTAGCATATTTTGTCCAGAAATAGTAGAAAAGCTTTCATCATATGTAAGTATAGGTAGATTAGTGTGAAGTTTTAGCTTTTCTATGAATTTTAATATTTTTTTTGTTGTTGTTTTGTGTTTTTCTGTGAATGGTTGTGGAATTCCTACTAGAATTGTTTTTGCTCTGTTTTCTTCGCCTATGTCTAGTATTTCGTTTATTATGTCGTCTGTGTTTCTGTTTTTGGTAATGGAGAGTACTTGTAATGGGGAAGCGATTATTCCCTTAGAGTCTGATATTGCTAGTCCAAAGTGTTTTGTACCATAATCGATTGCTAATATAGGGTATTCTATATTCATAAGCATTATTGTAAAACAGCTTTAATTCTTTTTATACCTGCTCCTACATTTTCTTGCTTTATAATTTTGAATTTGCCTAGTTGTTTTGTGTTTGAGACATGAGGACCATTGCATATTTCGATGGAGAATGGATTGTCTTTTGATCCTATGTAATATACTTTTACGATGTCAGGGTATTTTTCGGGGAATGCAGCATAAGGGACTATTTTTAGGGCTTGTTCTTTTGGCATTTCTTCATATTGCACAGGGAGTTGTTTAGAGATTTGGTTGTTTACCATTTGTTCTACTTGTAGTATTTGTTCGTCAGTTAATTTTTGATCGTTAGGGAAATCAAGTCTTAACCTTTCTGGCGTTATATTACTTCCTTTTTGGTATATGTGTTCTCCCAATATTTTTCTTAATGATGCTAGAAGTAGGTGTGATGCAGTGTGGTATTTTGTAGACATTTGTGAGGTGTCGGCTAAGCCTCCTTTGAATAGACCTTTTGAAGCAGTTCTGGATTTTTCTTGGTGTTGTTTTTCAGCAGTGTTAAATTCTTGGATGTTTGTTACAGAAAGTCCTTTTTCTTGTAGTATTTCTTGTGTGAGTTCTAGTGGAAGTCCATATGTTTCGTAGAGTAGGAAAGCATCTTTTCCTGTGATGGTATTGTTTCTTTTGATTAGTTTTTCTAGTACTGTTAGTCCTGAGCTTAGTGTTTTATTGAAATTTTTTTCTTCTTGTTCGAGAGTTTTTAATATTTCTTCTTGTTGTGTTTCTAAGTTGGGCATTATGTTTTTAAATTGTTTTATCGATATTTCTCCTATTTCCTGTGTGAATTCGCCCTCTATTCCTAAAGATCTTGCATGTCTGATGGCTCTACGTATTAGTCTTCTTAGTATGTATCCTTGTTGTGTGCGTGATGGATATACGCCGTCCATTATTAGCCATGTTGCTGATTTTATGTGGTCAACTATTATTCTTTGGGATTTGATGTTCTGTTTTTTTGATATTTTTATTACTTCATCGAGGATTGGTTTGTAGATGTCAGTTTCATAGACGGAGTTTTTGCCTTGTAGAAGGGCAGTTATTCTTTCTAGTCCTCCTCCAAAGTCGACATTGTGTCTACCGAGTGGCTTTAGGGTGTTGTTTTCTTTTAGGTATTCCATGAAGACATTGTTTCCGATTTCAACATATTTTCCACATGAGCAGTTTACATTGCATTTGTTGGAGCATTTTTCTTTTCCAGTGTCATAGAATATTTCAGAGTCTGGGCCACAAGGTCCTCCTGATTCTAGTCCCCACCAGTTTTTGTCTTTTCCATATTTTTGGATTCTGTCTCCAACTTTTGCTTTTATACCGTATTTCTCAAATGTTTTTTTCCATATGGCTATTGATTCAGAGTCTTGTGGAATTTGGTCTTCTCCGCCAAATACTGTTGCATATATATTTTGTGGGCTTAATGAGAGCTCTTTAACTAAAAATTCCATTGTCATGTTAATTGCTTCTTCTTTGAAGTAGTCGTTAAGAGACCAATTCCCAAGCATTAGAAATGTAGTGCAGTGGAATGGGTCTCCAACATCGTCTATGTCTCCAGTTCTTAAGCATCTTTGGGTATTTACAAGTCTGGTTCCTTTGGGATGTTTTTCGCCTTTTAGAAATGGTATGAGTGGAAACATTCCAGCATTTACAAAGAGGACTGATGGGTCATCTTCAGGGACTAGTGGAGCACTCGGTATGACAGAGTGTCCTTTTGTTTCAAAAAATCTGAGATATTTTTCTCTGACTTCTTCATATTTCATAGTTTGGTGATTATATCAGGTTTGGTTATGGAGCAGTAGGGGAGTTTGTGTCTTCTTGATTTGGTATTTGTTCGAAGATTTTTTGTAGATCGGATGAGCTAGGTATTTCTGGTTCTGGAATTTGTGGTTGTTCTAGTGGTACTTGTTCTACTACTTCTTCTTGGGGAAGAGTATTTTCAACTATTGGTTGCTCTACCTGAGGTTGATCTTGTGCCACAGGAACTTGCTGTCCCTCTTCTTCTTGTTTAATTGGAATATCTTCATCTCCTTGTTTTACCTCCTCTTGAGGAATGACATTTTCAGTTATTGGTTGCTCTACCTGAGGTTGATCTTGTGTCACAGGTACTTGCTGTACCTCTTCTTCTTGTTTAATTGGAATATCTTTCTCTTCTTGTTTTACCTCCTCTTGGGGAATGACATTTTCAGCTATTGGTTGCTCTACCTGAGGTTGATCTTGTGCCACAGGAACTTGCTGTACCTCTTCTTCTTGTTTAATTGGAATATCTTCATCTTCTTGTTTTACCTCCTCTTGAGGAATGACATTTTCAACTATTGGTTGCTCTACCTGAGGTTGATCTTGTGCCTCATTAGATATTGGTTCTGGAGCAAAGAAATTATCATTCCAAATATCTTTGTTATTTTGAGATGGCTCCTGAGTAATTGCTTTTTGGTTAACAAGATTCTTAAATTCTTCAACAGCAGAATTAGTTTCACTTTGTAAAGTGGAGGAATCATACATACTTCCCCCAGACAGAGCAGAATGCGGAAGAGACGGGTTCCCTCGATATGATTCTCCAGTAGTAGCTCTTGTACCTTCCTTCCACACTGATGAGATAATGAATGGAGCGATTAATGCTATTATGACAATCAAAATCCCTACCAGTACAATAATTATTGTCTTTTTTGGTATTTGATATCCAAATATTGTAAATATATCAGAAGTATCTTCTTCTGATGTAATTGTAAATGTCCAAGATTTTGTAGCGCTCTTACTGGCACTGTCTTGGAAAGATATTTCTGCCTTGTGTTGCCCTGATGACAAATTCTCTTCTGGTTGATATATCAATGTATATTCAGCCTTGCTGATCTTATTTATTTTTACAGAATTAGTTACATCAATTCCATCAAGCCTAAATCGTATTGATGATTCATTGATTTGTGCGTTAGTGCTAGCAATTATTGTAGCTTTTAATGTAACTCTTTTATTGGTTATCTTGTCTGTACTTAATGGAGACATATTGGTTATTTGTGGTTCTCCAAGGACTACTTCATCATCAATTGGTGTTTGTTGGCTCCCTCCACTTCTCGAAAGAACTATTTCTGGGGATACTGCCATTCCTGTATTTGCTGGAGTCTGATTATCAGTAGCTTTTACAACTACATTATATGTTCCAGCAGGAATAGAAGAAGTATTCACATTATAGCTACTCATGTTGTAGGGTATACTCTTTTCCACTGCTAACCATGTCGATTCATCTGCAGGATTAGGTGCCATAAATAGCTGGTACTTAGCAATATGGTTTAAATCTGCTGACTGCCAACCAACCTTAAATGTTGTCCCTATATTCAATCGAAGACTTTCTGTTGGTTGGACTATTTTAACAATTGGTATGTCATTTGTTTCTGGGCTCACACTTATGACCCATGATTGAGAACGTACATGTTTACTATATCCATCATGTATTAAGACATGGGCTAAGTAACTTGCTGGTTTTGTTGTAGACCCTTTGAAAACTATTGTTAATTTACCATCTGACCCATCATCTATTACAGAAGCAGTTAGCCAATCAGCCCTAGGAGTAAAGGAATATGAATAATTTATTCTATCTTTGTCAGCATCAATTGCGGATAGAGTGTATTCGTAAGTAACTCCAGTTTTTATCTCCTGCGAGGGTTTTGACTGATTTGGACTTGTTTCAAACTCAGGAGAATTATTCGTTGGAATTGCTCTTAATCCTTTTACATCAAATGGACTGCTTATTTTGCATCCTACACTCTCCCCACCTACTTTAGTTACAATACCTAACATGTCTACAACCCCAGATTTTGTGGGAGTAAACTGAAAGGTTGTTGCGAGATCCATAGGAGCGGTTGTAAATGTTTCTTTGTATATGTTTAATCCAGACGAATCTGTTATTTGTAGGGACTCTATTCCAGCATCATCAAATTTTGCACTTACCATCACTCTAATCGTTTTTCCAACTTCTAGTGAATATGGATTTACATTTGGTATTGATATTAAACATGGATTTTCTTCATCTAATTCTAATTCATCAAATGCCTTATTTCTTGTATCGAAAGAACTTTGTGTAGTTCCATATATGACTAAAGGAATTGAGAGCAAAACAAAAAAGGTTATTCCAATTACAAAATTCTGACTTGATTTTTTCGGGGCATATCTCTTTGGCATTGTATATATAATAGCTGTTATTTATTGGTCTGTGCAAGTCTGCTGTTTATTGTACTTTCAGCTTTCTTTAAGGCCACCGAAACATCAGTGCCATTCTCAATTACAGATGTTATTGCATCAGCTAGAGCAGTCTTTACATAGGTTTCATCACCCATTTGCCATGATTTCATGTATGGAGCCATTTCTGCTATTGCAGAAACATATGGTTTTCCAATCATTTCATCTTTTAAGTCAACTCTTGAGTATGGTTCTCCAAAAGCTCTTATGGTAGATGACGCTGAATAGAGTTTCTGCTCAGTTTCTTTCTCTGAGAGAAACTTAACAAATTTCCATGCCATTTCTTTGTTTGGACTTGTATTATTTACAGCATCTCCCCAATATGTAGAATAATATATTTCATAATCATTAGCCTTCAACTGTGGAAGAGGTGCTATATCAAATTCAATTTGTGGTGCTGCATCTATAATGTCAAAAGCCCTCCAACTTGGAGCTATCATCATGGCTAATTTCCCAGCAAAAAACATTTCTAGATCACTTCTTAGTGTTGATGACCAAGTTGCAGTATCTCCCATCGCAAAATCTGTATATTGTTTAAGCACTTTTTGCCCTTTAGCAGTATTCAAAGTTACTGTCGTTTTTGTTGAATCTATAACCTGCATGCCTTCCTGCAGGAAAAGAAAAGAGAGTATTTCGCTTGCATGTCTAATATTGTTAGAAGTACCTAAAGCTACTCCCGATTGTGTTATTTTCCCTGAAGAATCTTTAACTGTTAATTTGGTTGCTAATTCAAAAAAGCTATCCCAATCTTTAGGAACTTCAGTTATTCCTGCATCTTCAAAGATCTTTTTATTGTAGAAAACAGCCAAACCATCTATTTCCCATGGAATTGCGTAGATTAAGCCATCTTTTCCTGTAAAATCGTCCACAGCGGTTGGATAGAAGGTTGATGCATACTCATCTTTTGTCATAATAGTTGAGGGAAGAGGGGTCAAATATTTTCTAAACTTAGGAAGCCATGTATTGTGAATTCTAAAAACATCAGGAGCTGGTTCATCTGAGTTATATGCTTGTTGAAGTCTGGTGTATATTCTAGACTCGTATGTAGAAAATCTCTGCTGAGAATAAAGGACTGTTACTCCTGGATTCGCATCTTCAAAATCCTTTATCACACCAGCCATCACTCCTTCTGGTTCCCAAAGTCCCCAGTAGTTTATGGTAATTTGTCCATTATTTTTACTGCCCGTTGTAGTTCCTCCAGAAGGTGTGTTTTTGTTGCTACTTTTTGATGAAACTAAAGCAATGATTACCAAAATAATTAAGATTACTCCCAAAGATCCTGCTGCTATGAGCAGTATCTTTTTAGTCTTAGGATTTTGTAAAGCCTCAGTTATACGTGATATGTCCATACTAACATTAAGTATACATTAAATTATATTTTTCTCTCTGCAACAACAATTAATCTCTTTGTTCCTATGCCAAGGGGCCAGCAAGTCATTAGTGTTACTGTCTCTTTATTAAGTTTAGGTTGTAATACAGAGAAATCATCAGCAGGAACTATTTTCTTGTTCCTCACTACATACTTAAGAGTTTCCTCATCTCTCGTTATGACAACTTCTTCTCCAATCTCTATATTCTCGAGTCTTGAAAAAATTGTTTCTGGATAATCTCTATGTTTACTAAAGAATGACTCTACAGCACTATGACCATATATGAAGGAGTTCCCGCCATCACCGGGAAGAGGTGTTCCTTTGAAATGAGCAACTCCGCTCTTCAGGAATGAATTATATACTTTCTCATCATCGCTTTCTACATTTGGAGAAATTTTAATGTTTTGGATGCCAACACTTGGTATAGTTATACGCATTTCCTTGTTATATGTCTGGTCAATTTTTACATTAGAATATAGCGGGTTGGTTGTAGATGAATTTGTTGAAGCGATCGAAACGCCCAATATACTAAATTGTTTAGAAAGGTTTGAGAAATAGCTTTGTCCAGGATCGTAGAATGCGAATTCATTCTCAATATATGTCTTGTATGATTCTGGTACTGGTTCAGCCATAGCTTCAGCCCTTTTCTGTGCTATTATTCCATCAATGTATGATTTAATTAGAGGAAGTGCTTGTCCAGCAACTACAAGAAGGCCTAATACGGCGAGAGATAGAGAGATTAATACTCTCATTTTGCGAATTTTTCTTACACTTTCTGTCTCAATGTTCCAAGAGTTTTGAGTTTGCATATATTGGATAATGGTAGCAAATTTCATATCACACGGCTAGTCCACAACTTCTGTTTCTGTTTACAAAATTTGAATTCGGAGCATTAATGTAGCAATTGAGATGAAACTCTGTTAAAATCTCCGAGTTATGGAAAAACGAGACTATTACGAAGTTCTTGGCGTAAGTCGTGATGCTACAATGGGTGATATAAAGAGGGCATATCGTAAACTTGTTAAGAAATATCATCCTGATGTAAATAAGGAACCTGACGCCGAGGAAAAATTTAAAGAGATACAGGAAGCTTATGAAGTCCTGTCAAACGAATCGAAAAGGTCAGCATACGATCAATATGGTCATGCTGGAACAGCCGGATTTGATACAGGAAGCACAGGAGGTTTTTCAGGCTTTTCAGAAGCTCCATTCGATATGGGAGATATATTTAACACATTCTTTGGTGGTGGAATAGGAGATGATTTTGGATTTGGTTTTGGAAATATGAATTCTCAAGGTAGACAAGGGAGAGAAGAAGAAAGAAAAGGTAGTGATATTAGGTATGCTATTAGACTGAGTTTTGAAGAGGCTATGAGGGGTGGAGAGTACAAGATTCATATTAGCAGAGAGGATCGTTGTAAAAATTGCAATGGTACTGGGAGCCTTTCAGGGAAGTTTAAAGAGTGTCCAACTTGTGGAGGTACGGGACAGGAAAGACATGTTAGAAATACGATATTGGGAAGAATGTCTGTAATGGGTGTTTGTTCCAATTGCGGAGGAACAGGGCAGGTTATAGAAGATCCTTGTAAAGAATGTCACGGAACTGGAGTTGTGAATATTAAAGAAGATGTGAATATTAAAATCCCTGCTGGAGCATATGATGGTATGGTTCTTAGATTTAGAGGAGGAGGGAATGCTGGGAGAAATGGTGCTCCAGCGGGAGATCTTTATGTTGAAGTGGAGGTTGAGGTTTCCAAGATTTTTGAAAGAAGGGGAAATGATATTTATTCGGATATAAGCATTCCTGCACATATTGCTGTTTTGGGAGGAAGTGTTCCAGTTAAGACAATATTTGAGGAGGTTAAATTGAAAATTCCAAAGGGAACTCAACCGGGTACAATATTCAAATTGAAAGGAAAAGGTTGTCCTGTTTTCAATTCAAAAAATTCTCGAGGTGATCACTATGTGAGAGTGAATGTTGAAATTCCAACAAAGTTATCAAGGCAGGAGAAGCAATTATGGGAGGAGCTATCTAAGCAGTAGATGGTAATTTTGGACTTACAGGCATATGTGTGATATACTCACTATTGGAAAGATATACAAAGTGGAGGGTGAGGATTAAAAATTCTCACCTTTTTTTTAGCTAATATTTTAATGTGAAAAAGATGGCAATGACATCAGAGTTTATAGCTGCAATCAATCAGATAGCAGCAGAAAGGGGAATAGATAAGGAAGAGATCTTTAAGGCTCTTGAGGAATCGATATTGGTTGCCTACAAAAAGGAAAAATTTCAATTTGATAATGATGGAGACAAGGAAGAGAAAGGGAAAAATCTTTCTGTTGAATTGAATAGAGAAACGGGAGACTTCAAACTTATTGCTACAAAGGAAGTTGTTAAAAAAGCTAAGGATAATGAGTTAGAGATTTCTCTGTCTGAGGCGGAGATGATTTCTCCGAATGTTGAGATTGGGGACTCCATACAAATAGAGATGCCTTCAGTCGATTTTGGAAGAATTGCTGCACAAACTGCGAAACAGGTTATTTTACAAAAGATAAGGGAGTCTGAGAAGGATGCTGTAATTAGTGAATATAGTGATAAGGTTGGAGAAATTTTTACTGCTCTCATGCAAAGAATGCAGAAGGGTGATGTGATTTTTGAAGTAGGAAAAGCTACTGCAATAATGCCTAAGGAGGAGCAGATATCAAACGAGTTTTACAGACTTGGAGATAGATATAAAGTTTTGTTGAAGAAGATAGTTGATTCTCAAATGGTGGTTTCTAGGGCTGACCCGAATTTTTTGATAGGTTTGTTCAAATTGGAAGTACCTGAAATAGAGTCGGGAGTGTTAGAAGTTAAGGCAATAGCAAGAGAAGCTGGTTCTAGAAGTAAAATGGCTGTAGTATCAAAAGAAGAAGGTGTGGATCCAATTGGGTCTTGTGTTGGTCAAAGGGGGATTAGAATAGCAAATGTAATGAATGAGATTGGAGAAGAGAAGATAGATATAATAGAATGGGACGAGGATGATGAAAAGTTTGTGGCTAATGCTTTAAGTCCAGCCAAAATAGATAATGTAGTGATAGAAGGGGATAAAGCAACCGTAACTGTTCCTGAGGATCAACTCTCCTTAGCAATTGGAAGAGAAGGGCAAAATGTAAGATTAGCGTGTAAGTTGACTGGATTTAAAATCGATATCATATCTAACGGAGTCAAGGCTGAAGTAGAACAAGATGCGGAAAGGGTGGAAGAAGATAATAAATCAGATGAAGAGTAATAATTTGTAATATGGGAAGTGAATGCCAAATAAATCTAAGAAAAAAAGTGAAAAAGTGCAAGAGCATAGAACTCCCATTGTTACAATACTTGGGCATGTTGATCATGGGAAAACAACAATTCTAGATAGGATAAGGGAGAGCAATGTTCAAAAATGTGAAGCTGGGGGAATTACACAAAAAGTTTCTGTGTTTACAGTAGATGTAGATGGAAAAGGTAATTTGATTACATTCATAGATACTCCTGGGCATGAAGCGTTTGATTTGATGAGAGTAAGAGGGGGAAGTGTCGCTGACATAGTTTTACTGGTAGTCGCAGCAGATGATGGTGTAAAGCCACAGACTAAGGAATCCATAAACATAATTAACAACTCTTCTGCAAAACCAATTGTGGTTATAAATAAGTGTGATCTTCCCGATATAAATATAGAAAAGGTTAAAAGAGATATAGTAAACAATGGTATGCAATTGGAGGGTTTTGGAGGTAAGATTCCTGTCATAGAAGTCTCTGGAAAAACTGGAAAAGGAATTCATGAGCTTCTTGACTTGATATCCCTTGTGGCCGAAGTTGAAGGGCTTAAGAAAAGTACTAGTCTTTCCAATGGTGTTCTTGGGAAAGTATTTGTTCTTGAGTCTGTCAAAGACAAATTTAAAGGGAATATGTCATCAGTTGTTCTCACGGAAGGGAGAATGTGTAAGGGGAATTGGTTTGGGTACATGATTGATGGAAAAATATTTTTGGAGAAAATAAAGGGGATTGTTACGGAAGATGGAACAAATTTGTGTTTGTTAAGTCGAGGATGCGGTGGAAGAGTGATTGGTCTTTCAAACTTGCTTGAGTTAGGAACAGAAGGGTATGTTTTGGAAAATAAAGATAGGAAGCTTTTAGAGTTAATATTGAAAATAGAAAGTAAGGACGCTAGTAATGATGAAATAGATGTAAAGGATTTTTTCTCGATAGAGGGAGAAGATGAAGAGAAATCTCTTAATGTAATAGTAAAAAGCTCCTCAGAAGGATCTCTGGAGGCAATTCTTAACTCATTGAAAAAGATAAAAGAAGATGAATTTAGTGTGAAGGTAGTAAGTTCGGGTGTAGGGAATATATCTCAGAGTGATGTAGAATTTGCCCTTATTACAAAATCAATAGTTTTGGGTTTTGAGGTCTCTACCGAGCAGGGTGTAAATGATTTCGCGAAGAAAAATGGAGTTTTGGTGAAAACATATGATGTGATTTACAAATTGACTGATGAAGTTAAGGAAGCTTTGGCCGTTATGTCTCTTCCTCAGGAAAGCGAAGAGGAAATTGGAAATGCTGTTGTTCGTACAATATTCACATTATCAGATGGGACAAAAATAATAGGGTGTAAAGTGGAGAGTGGAATATTGAAGAAGGATTGTAAAGTATACATTGTTAGAAAAGATGAAATTTTGGCTGAATCTAAGATTAAAAGTTTGAGGATTAATAAAGATAGTGTTAATGTAGTTAAGAGTGGTTTTGAATGTGGAATGCAAATTACTTCTCCCGTTGATGTGATAGAAGGAGACAAGGTTTTTTGCTACAAAAAGATTTGACATATGGCCTATAAAATTATACAATAAAGATCCGATACTCTAGAGTAAACGTCTCTTGTAAATATCGAGATATAATGTTAACCTGAATATATGGCACTAACTAATGCAGAAAAAACTGAAGTAATGAAGAAATTTGCGTTGCATGAGGGAGACACAGGGTCGCCTGAGGTGCAGATCGCTTTATTGACGAAACAGATAGATAAGCTTACAGAGCATTTGAAAATTCATAAAAAGGATAATCATTCTAGGCGTGGATTGCTTCAGATGGTTGGTAAAAGAAGAAGATTATTGCAATATCTAAAGAGCAGTGAGCCAGAGAGATTTGATGTCTTAACGAAAAAGCTGAAACTATAGATACAAAAAGAGGACCTCTTCCTTTGTTATAACTTTCCAGTTAAAATATACGAGCAGTATTTTGCTCTTGTGTATTGTTAGATAAATTAAATAAAACAAATATGTTATTTAATGAAAAAAAATATGAGTTTGAAATGGATGGAAGGAAATGTTCATTTGAAACAGGAAAGTTAGCATTAAAGTCTCAGTCCTCTATTTTAGCCAGAATGGGAGATACGGTGATTACTGTAAATGTAAATACTAGAGAGTCAGCTGGAGACTTAGATTATTTCCCTCTTACTGTTGAGTATATTGAGAAGTTTTATGCATCAGGGAAGATAAATGGATCTAGATTTGTGAAAAGGGAAAGATTTCCTAGTGATGATGCTATTCTAAAAGCAAGGATGATTGATAGGGCTGTAAGGCCTAGATTCCCTCATGATTATAGAGATGAGGTTAGTGTGATAGTTACTGTTATGTCATATGATAATGAAAATGATCCTGTACTTTTGGCTATAAATGCAGTATCAGTGGCTTTGATGAATTCTAAAGCACCATTTGAAGGTCCAATAGGTGGTGTAAGGATGGGCATTGATGAAGAAGGAAATACTGTTAGTGTTCTTAAATCTATGGATTTGACATCACAGGAAGAGAAATTGAATTATGTTGTTGCTGGAGATGGAAAAGTGTTTACAATGATAGATGCAGGAGCATATGAGATTGACGAAGAAAAAATATTCGAAGGAATGGAGAAATCTTTAGGGTTTATGGATAAATGGATAGAGGCACAAAACAAATTCCTCGAGCTTGTTGAGCCTAAAAGCAAAGAATATACATCATATTCTATCAGTGATGATGTCATTAATGCTGTAATGGAGATATTAGGTGATGAAAAAATAAATGAAAATTTGAAGAACGGAGTTAATGACAAGAGTGTTCATGAGAAAAGTAAACAAGAATTGTATGAGAAGCTTGAAGGTAAATATTCGAAGGTAGCAATAGACGAAGCATATGAGAATCTTCAGAAAAAAGCTATGAGGAAATTAGTTCTTGAAAAGGGAGTAAGAGTAGATGGTAGACAAATCACAGAAATTAGAGAAATGGATGCTGAAGTTGATTTGCTTCCGAGGGTGCATGGGTCTGCATTATTTACTCGTGGAGTTACCCAAGCATTGACAGTAACCACATTGGGAAGTTTAAAGGATGTGAAATTTGTAGATGATATGGAAGGAGAAAGAGAACAAAGATACATGCATTTCTACAATGATTTACCGTTTGCTTACGGAGAGGCTGACAGGGTTAAATTAACTCCGAGCAGAAGAGCAATTGGGCATGGAATGCTTGCTGAGAAAGCTTTGTGGCCTGTTATCCCATCTGAAGATGAGTTCCCATATACAATGCTTGTGATGAGTGAAATACAAGGTGAAAATGGTTCTAGTTCAATGGCTTCGGCATGTGGTTCCAGTATGTCATTAATGGCAGCAGGAGTCCCACTGAAGAATGCTGTTGCAGGGATAGCTTGTGGACTTGTTACAGGCGATAATGGTGAATTCAAAGTTTTAACAGACATGAGGGATGTTGAGGATTTTTACGGAGATATGGATTTCAAAATTACTGGTACAAATAATGGAGTTACAGCAGTTCAAATGGATACTAAAACTAATGGCTTGACCATGGATGTAGTAAGGCAAACTTTTAAACAGTCAAAGGATGCTCGATTAGTCATCCTCGAGAAAATGAAAGAGGCTATTGCAGAGCCTAGAAAAGAGATGTCACAATTTGCTCCTAGAGTTGTACAAATAAAAGTTCCTACTGACAAGATAGGAGAAATCATAGGGCCGGGAGGAAAAAATATACGAGAATTATCCGAAAGTACTGGAGCTGAAATAGAAATAGAGGAAGATGGTACTGTTAATATATACAGCAGTTCTAAGGAATCCGTAGATGAAGCTTCTAAAATCATTGGAGGTTACAACTTTGTTCCGAAAATGGGTGATGTTTACGAAGGAAAAGTTGTTTCAATTATGCCATATGGTGGATTTGTCGATTTAGCTCCTGGTGTATCTGGTTTACTCCATGTTTCAGAAATTTCTGATGGATATGTTAAGGATGTTCATAAGTTTATAAACGAGGGAGATATTATTAAGGTAAAGATAGTTGGGATAGATAGCCAAGGAAAAATCAAGTTATCAATGAAAGGGTTAAAACCAGAAGAAGAGAAGGAAGCTGATAAGACGGACAAGAAAGAGTAGTTACTCCTTGAATATTTTTGCAATGTAGAAACCCATCATTCTTTCATTGGGAATAATGCGTATGGAATTTTCTACCTGTTTGTCATATGTATTTCCACTCCATTTCTTTATGCCAGGTTTAATCACCTCTCTGTACTCATCAAACTCCTTTGAATCTAAGAGGTCTATCTTCTGTACTCTTGCATTAGGGAAATTGTTCAAAAGATATGTTATAGTTCCTTCGTTTTCTTCAGGTTCTAGAGTGCAAGTTGAATACACCATAGTTTTCCCATGTTTTAAGGTTTTAAAGGCGGACACGATTAGCTCTTTTTGAAGATATGATGATCTCTTAACCTTATTCATACTCCAGTACCTAAGTGGACGAGGACCTCTAAAATATATTAAACCTTCACCACTACATGGAGCATCAAGTAAAACATTATCGAAATATGCTGGATATTTCTTTCCAAAATCTCTACCATCACTTAGTAAAGTCTTTACATTTTTAGCACCAAATTGTTTGATTACAGCGTCCATATCAGAGGCTCTGGCAATCTCAATATCGTTGGCAAAAATTTCTGATTGGGCCCCAGTTAAATCTGCAATATGCGTAGTTTTACTTCCTGGTGCTGCACACATATCTAGAATTTTTTGTCCTTTCTGTGGATTAAGGATCAAAACAGCAAGAATGCTTGAAAGATTCTGAATGTAGTATTTACCATCATAGTACTCCTCTGTCTGTGATACTTCTGATTTATCCTTGTTTAATACAAAGTATGTATTAGTAGCCCATGGAACTTCTTCTAAAACATATCCTCTTTTGAGAAGTAAAGTTCTTGTTTCTTCTGGGTCTCCTTTTAAAGAGTTTATCCGAATTGTAGTAATCGGTCTTTTTGAAAAAACCTGCTTTATCCTCGATTTAGGAATCATCAATATACTGGCCATTCTTGATACGAACACATCTTCTTTTGTCCAATACTTTACTGGAGTATTCCTATGTGTATATGGATCTCTTTTTCTTTTGTAATTACTCCTTTTTCTTTTTTTCATAATTGATTTTTCAAATATTTAATTATACTTCCAATTACTAAACCCGTTGTTTCTGTTCTCAAGATATTACCTTTTAATTTAATAAATTGAAAATCTAGAGACTTAAAAATGTTTATATCTGGTATGTTCCAACCTTTTTCTGGTCCAATAGCAATGTATACTGGCTTTGATATATCTAAATTTTTTAAACTGTCTTTTAACCGTTTGGCATTAGTTACTTCTGTAGATAGGCATAGCTTGATTGATTCTTTTGGAATATCATAGGTAAGTAATTCAGATATCTTTAACGGCTTCTCAATAATTGTTGGAAATATATTTCTAGATTGTTCTGTGGCGTCTTTCACTAATTTATTCCAGTAATTAAAATCTTTTAAAGCCTGTTTGACTGTTTTTAAGGAATAGGTTGACTCTATTGGGATTATTTTTTCTATCCCTATTTCAACACTTTTTTCTATGAAGTATGTAAACTTTGAATTTCCACTTAGTGATTGGATTATAGCTATATCTGGTATGTATACTGAATTTCTTTCTCCAAGATCTTCTATGATTTGTACCTCTACTGTATTTTTATGAATATCAACTATTTGTCCGATGAATTTTTTTTCATATGTTTCAATTTCTACTAGGTCTTCAATCCTTAGTATTTTCTGCTTAATTATATTTTTACTGTCAGAATCTGAGAGGTGTACAACATCATCTACAGAGAGCTTATGCTTAATGAAAAACTTTTGCATACAGTGATTATATCATTGATTCTTGTGTCTAGCCCATGTTTGGTATATTACTATACATTAGTATGACTTCTAAAAAATTGTCTTTGACTGTTAAGTTATTATTTTGTGTTATGGGCATATGGACTATTGCCCTTGTTGTTTGTGGCTATGTTCTGTCTTCGAAGGGATACAGAGTTAAAGACAACAGTAGAAACGAAACAAAGGACGATGGCATGGTGCAAGCATTTCAAGATGAGGAGAATCAAGAAGTATTATCTAGTGTTGTAGCTGTAAAGGCAGAAAAAGAGAAAGAATACAATATAGAGGTGTGTTATATGGGATTTTGCAAGAAGTTGGAGAATGACATATTTCTGGGAATGATAGAGGATGGAGTGCTTTCAAAATACTATGTTGATATGTGGGCAGATACTGATTTGAAGACATACTTTCTTCCTTTGTATGGGAAAAAAGAATTGGTTAAAAATTCCCAAGGGGAATATTTGAGTCGAATTTCTGAGTATGTCCCCGACTATTCTGCAGTCTACACACAACTGAACAATGCATACAAAGACGGGAAGTACAATATTCACATAGATGTACCAAAGATTATGTCAGCCTCGACAGATGGAAAGTTTGCTCCTAAATACATAGAAGTAGATAATACCCAGCAGAAACTGTATGTTTGGATAGACGGAGTTGTCGTTAGAGAGATTTTTCTTTCTGGAGCGAGAGAGGATTCTTCAGTAAGGGGAGTATTTAAAATTGTGTCTAAAGGTTTAGAACCAATAGCACCAGGTGGAAAATATATGCCGTATTGGATGGCTTTTTACTATGATGGGGGGAAGGGTATGTGGTATGGTTTGCATGGCCTAATCTGGATGTATAGGTCTGATGGAAGTAAATGGATAGAGCCTGTTGAAAATATTGGGGTAAGAATTAGTGGCGGATGTATAAGGATGGTAGTAGAGGATGCAAAGTATTTATATGGGATTTTTGAAGTGGGGGACTATGTCCTTATACATGACTAATGTCAATGGAGAGTTGACTTCTACTTGATTATTTGTTTACATAGTAGGTATATAAACTGTACTGCCGAGAAAAACTTGGGAAATGCTAAAAGTGAGATTGTAAAAAAGATTTTTAAAGTTGAATTATATTTTTACTGTCAGAATCTGAGAGGTGTGTAGCATCATCTGTGGATAGTTTGTGTTTTATAAAAATTTTTGCATACAATGATTGTATCGTTGATACTTGATTTGACAATTCTTCCATTTTTTAGTTATATATAAGTATGTTTAGATAACTTAACTGCCCATATTTTAATGAATTTAAAATTGAAGAAAGTGTTAAGAGTTACATCTAAAGTAGTGCTAATATTGGTTGGAGTGTGTCTTTTCTTGTATTTTGGATTTATAACTTTCTTATCAATATTCTTCGACCCTCATGATGTGAGATTAACTAATATAACAGACTCCTCTATGACAATATCTTGGATAACTAACTATCCAATGAAAGGTATAGTGTATTATAAGGATAGTGATAGTTTTTTGCCTGGTCCATTGTCATGGATAGGTAGCAATAAGGCGGTGGACGATAGGGACATGGCATTAGCACAAGCAAAGTGTGTAGAAGAGTATAACAAGGAACACAAGGTTAGTAGTGATTTCGTGGTAGATACAAGTAATTATGATTGTACTGATATAGAAGTCAGTGAATATGGGGGATATTTTACACATCATGTAACATTAAAGAATTTGGATAGTAATAAGATGTATTACTTTAGAGTAGGAGATGGATATTTTAGTTGGAAGAAGGATATAGATAGCAGTGCTACTTTCTATGCACTAGATAAAGAGGTTGATACTCCTAACCCTATCTATGGGAAGATAGTAAATGAGGGCGGAGAGTATATAGATGATTCGGTAGTATATATAAAATTTACGAATGCATATACAGGGAAAGAATCAATGTATTACAGTAGTGCAACAAATGAGAATGGAGGTTGGTATTTGGATGGAAATAATATAAGGACGATAGAGGGAGAGCCAATGTTGGTAGAGAATGGTCAGGATATGATAATAGTGTATGCACAGTACCAGAATTATTTACTAAGTGAAGGACATAAGTGGGTATATGGTAGCACAGATGTAGGGTATCCGGATATAGTAGTAAGTGAAGAATGGGAGAAGGATTTATCACAGAAAGAGAGAGGAACAGGGGGAGTGTATAGTGCTTATGCAGGTACATTGGATGATTATATTTATCAGAAGACTCAACAAACAACGATTCCAGATACAGTAAGGAAAGAAGTCCTAGATCAATCTTACCAAAATCAGCCAACAGAGAAAGTCGAAAAAGCGGTAGCAAAAGTAGAAAACAACCAAATAACTGAGGAAAAACAAAATGAAGAAAGACAAGAGTCTAGACAAAGGAATCCTGTAGCTGAGGGAACAATAACAACTTCTACCCCAAATATAACACAACAAGAAATAACTAGCACATATGGTATATCAGCAAGTGATTGGGAGAAATTAAAAAATGGAGATGCAGAAGTAGCAGCTCGTGTAGGGTATGGCAATGCAGCAAAAGCTTTGGCAAGAGGTACAAACAATGGAGTATTAGATAGTACAGTTTTAGACAAGATAGGGCTAGGTGGTAGTGATGTGGTTATAGCAGGGAATCTAAGTGCTATATGGGGAGGAGGAGAAGGAAAAGGGGTATTTGCAAAAGAAGTATCTGATGCCGCAGGTACTGGTAGTAGTGTAGCTTTGAAGTTTGATGGTACTTCATGGTCTAAGCAAACAATTAAGGGAGGAGGTGGGGGAACAGGTCCTGATGGGACTGGGAATCTAGAAGATAACAAAGGGAATGTCTTAACTATAGTTTATCCAGAAAATAATGTTCCCTATTATATTACTTCACTCCTTTCAGGTTCTAATGATATTACTAAAAAATGTGTGAACGGGGAATGTACTTTATCTTTTAGTTTAACATCACTTGATTATAATAAATTACTTTTAGATGCTGTAGCACATGACAGTGGAGAATTTGCGACAACTATTCTTACTTTACTGGATAAAAATAAAGAAAAGGTTTTTGGAGGTAAGGATAGCATAATATTAGAATATAATGGGGGAAAAATAGTTATGGATAAAGATTTTACATCTGAGGATTATAATAAATTAGGGTTAAAAGGAACAGAGAAAATTACAGTTACTGACGAGTTGAAACTGATATATCCAGAACTTGCAGGTGATGAAGAAATAACTGCATTAGATTTGAAAAATCTTATAACGAAGAGAGAAGAAGTAATATCAGCTTATGATAAGGCTTTTAGTGATGAAGAGCTTAAGGATTTATGTGCTAATATTACATGTGAGGAAGGGAAAAAGTGCTCAAATGGAGAGTGTATTGAAGAACCTAATAAATTAGAAGGTGGAAAATATCTAGATGATATAAATATGATTGGAAAATCTTCCAATGAATCTTGCCAAGAAGAGGGAGGGTGTAAATGTATATATAGTGATGTCAGTATAGGTGTAGCTAGAGGAGAGGCTTGCTTGTCTGAAAATAAATTAGAGTATTTACTTGATTATGCAGCAGGTACGGTGGGTGATTATGATTTAGTTTATGATTATGTTAATGAACTATACAATAATAGAGCAACTATATTGAATGACGAGTACGATAAGGCAAAGGATTCTTATGATAAACTGAAGGAAGAAAAGCGAATGCTTGGAGGAACTCCAACAGAACGTCAAGTTATTGAGATAAATAATGCATTGACAGAGGCAAAGGAAACACTAGATGAGATTAGTAAAGAAAGAGATGCTCTTAAACAAGAAAAACAACAAGTGATAAATAACGTCTTATCTAAGCCGTGCGAAGGATCTTCAATAATTGATTATAGTAATTGTATTGGCTTAGATGTTATCGATACAGGAGAAAATATAGGTGAAAAGGATAATGTTCAAGGAGTTAGTGATCCAACAGTATTAGGAACAAGTACAAGTAACAGTGGATATATATATTACTTACCAGAATATGGTATCTATGATATAGAAGTAACTGGATTAAAAGAAACAGAGAGAGTAGGAGGAGATGAAAGTAATTTACATATCTTCTATGTAGAAATGAATGGAGTAAGTGGTTTACAACTACCAGTAGATCCAGAGAATCCACAAGTAGGTGAAGATTTAATACTACGATCAGACTCATTAGAAATAAAATATAAAGAAGTAGCAGAACCAAATACATTAAATATAAAGAAGGGAATCAATATTGTATCATTTGGTTATATACCAGTATTAAATACAGAGAATTCATCAAAAGCATCCGCAATGTTAGAATGGTTTGCTAAGAAAAATGCAGATGTAGATCACATATCATATTTTGAAGGAGGCAGGTGGAAAGGAATAGGCTATGTAAATGGAGAAATAATAGGAAATGATTTTACCATAATTCCTGGTAAAGGATATTTACTATATTCTGAAGCAGATAAAACAGTCGTAATACCTGGATATGACATAACAGAGTCAATACCAGTACCTTTATCCTCTGGTTGGAATCTAGTAGGTATACACGGTTATTCAAAGGTATATACAGCTAGAAGTTTGCTAAACAGCATTAACAAGGTAGAAGGACTGACAGCAAATAATATATCTTGGTGGCCAACTTCAAAGGGTAAATATGAAGGACTACAGCTAAGTGATGGAAAAGAATATGGCTTTGATTTTCCTATTAGCCCAAATAATGGTTACTTCATAAGGATAAATAAATTTGAACCAAAAGATACATCTTGTGGTTCTATCCTGTGGAATGAAGGTGGGACACATAATGGAGCATGTGGCAATAGTAAGACCTTATAACTAAACTTTAATGCAAAACTAAAATGGAAGTAATACCATCAGAATTTTGGATGATTGTAGTATCAATCATAACAATTATGCTTTGTTCAGTTCTTTATTATCTCTCTGCATTGTTAAAAGAAATAAAAGAAAAAGTATCTAAAACAGACACTATCATCAGAGATATTCAAACATCAGTATCATCTGTAACTGAAACTGTGAATGAGGTAAATGATCTAATAGTAAAACCAGTCAGAGGAATAGGGGCCGTAGCCTCCGTTATAAATGGAATTGCGACAGGGATTAAAAGTGTCCCAGAAGAAAAAAAATAATTTGTTCTATGTTGGAAGTACTCCATATTGCTACTAAACCTATTAATGGGTATCATATTTGATAATGAAAGTTGCTCAGATTCCTAAAAAGAAAAAATTTGACAATATTGTATTAGCAATACTTATAATTGGGCTTCCACTTTTAGTTTTTGCGACCTACAAAGTAGTCCAAGTCATAATAAATGCATCTGCAGATACTCAGCCTAAAAATGTTATTATAAGCGATTTAACTACCAACTCAATAACGATATCATGGGTAACAGATTCCGCAGTAACAGGAGCGGTAATAATATATCAAAATGGTTCACAAAAATCCCAAGTGGCTGACAGCAGAGGATCTGGCAGAAAGTTGACTCACTATGTAGAAGTGAGTGGATTAGAACCAGATTCAAGCTATGACTTTGCCATAGTCTCTGGATCAGACAAATACATATCCGAAGGGTCTAAAAAGTTTGTATTTGATACTGCTCCGATAACTCCGCAGCAAGTAACACCTAATTCAATATATGGACAAGTTACAATGGGAACGGGAGATCAGCCAATAATATATGCAGTATTAAGTGACAAATCAACATATCCAGCATCTGCAACTGTTAAAAATGATGGTACATGGTTGATTGATTTAGCATCTCTCAGAAAAATTTCTGACAAAAGTTTAGTTACCATCTCTGATACATCTAGCGTTACAGTTGTAGTAATAGCAGGAGCAAACAGAGGAGCAGTTGTAGAAGGAGTCTACACTACGCTCTTCAATGCAGATGGAAACTTAACATCATCTAATGGACTAGTAATTACAGAAAGATCAGACATGTACTCCTACATACCGGATGGTGCAAAATTAATAGCGTACAGCGAAATCCCAGATAAAGAAGAGCCAGTAGAAGAGCCAATAGTAGAACCACCAGTGGAAGAAGAACCAGTAGAAGAAACACCAACACCTCCACCAGTGGAAGAATTCCATAGAGAATACAGAATAGTACACCAACTCTCGTGGATAGATTTGGTATCTGCAAATTCAGAAACACCCTCTGTAATGGCTTCTGTCACAGGGGAAGATAGTATAAAAGTAACAAATTTAACAGACACAGGGTTGACAATTGTGTGGCTATCAAAACAAAAAGAAAAAGGACATGTAAACTATGGAACGAGTCAATCAAATCTAAATAGTACAGCAAGAGACTCAAGAGATGGACTAACAACAGAGGGTGAATACTATGTACACAATGTTGATATCTCAAAATTACAGCCAGAGACAACATACTACTATGAAATCAAATCAGGCACAGAAACATATGACAACGATGGAATCAAATACAAAATTAGTACATTCGCTACCCCAGACTCTCCTCCTGCATTCGAAAGTATTCAAGGAAAATTCAGTAACCTTCCATCTCATGGTGAAGCCGTTCTAATTGCTAAAATACAAGATGCGGATAATACTGGAACATCGGGGCAGAGCTTTCCCATATCTTCAGTAATAGGGGATGGGGGTCTATTCACTATGACAATCTCAAACAGTTGGAGCTCTGACGGGAGCAAATATTTTGAATACACATCATCTGACAAAATAACCTTGGATATAATCACAACACTAGATGTCGATACACAAACAACTACAATAAAAGATGTCCTAGATAGTGATATAGATGTAGATATCAATGATATCTCTGAATCACAATCTACCACAGGAAAAGGTAAAGTCCCCAAACTAAGCAATTATGGAATAATTGGTGCTACAGATGGCACCTCACTATCAACTTCAAACTACACATCATCCATGACTTCTGATACATCTATAAACATTACCACAAATTCAACATCAACTCCTAAAACTGGCATTACTGAGAATACAATATATGCCTTATCTATATCGGGAGCTTTTATTCTTTTTGGAAGTATAATATACTACAAAAATACAGGGAAAAAGAAAACTAAAAGTAAAATGACGGATAGTTTATGACACAAACAAGAAGAAACAAAAAAGGGTTACGATTGTTAATCTTTCTCGCTCTATTTGCCTTCTTTGCTGTTAAAATATCAAATAGTGCAAATAAAGGATCAGAAGGTTCTGCAGTGAAAGCCCCATCTCCAGAGGAATGTTCCAACTGTGGTGGAATAGAAGCAAAAACAACAGAGGAAAAAATAATCAATGATGAAGTCAGCTATGAAAAAATCATAGAATTAGATGAATCACAATCAGTCAATATTACAAACATGATAGATGATTCTGAATCTACCCTAGGAATTTTTACCTCATGCAAAGACACATACTCAAACATTCTCTCACTAGAGGGGGCTAAGGCATGTTCTGGAGGTGCTGGTAATCTAAACTATGATGATGGAGAAGCAAAAAATAGTGCTGTTCTTGTTTCTAAAGATGCTCAGTTTGAATTAGTAGAAGTTTGGTATCCATTAGCATTCTGGTTAGGACAATATGTATATGAAAACAGTAACAAAGAAATAACTGCGAACAGTAGTGAATACAGGTCCAATGGAGAGCAAATAGACGAAGGATATCAATCAAGAACTCTTTCTCCTAGTGAAGCTGCAACCTTTAGAGAAGATATTTCTCCGACTGTAAGAAAAAATTTTGCTATGGAAGGATCAATAACAGCATCTGCTGATGTAGTTGAAGAGAATCCAAAAGGAACATATGTAGTAAGAAATCCTCTTAATTCAAAAAATAAATGCAGTCCAAAAGTTGCAGTTTCAGATTACAATGTTGGAAAAAGCAACTATATAGCTTCAAATGAAGAAAATGGTGGCTACTTAAGAATGCAGGCTCCAAAAGGAGATAACTATGAAATACCATCTAATGCTGCTTGTCTAACGGAAGGGGCAAAATATGATGAAATTAAATTTGGAAATGTTCTTGCGTGTTCAAATAAGATTGCTTTAATAAAAGGATTATTCAGTAGTATCTTTGGTATTAACCAATGGAAAGGGTGTCATGAAGGAGAAGTAAGGTGTGATGGAGAAGAGGTAGATCCTAAGACAGGGGCAACTGTTGCAACTGGGTGCAAAACTGTCAAAACAGCCGAGTGTATCTCTTCTGAGGATATTGCAGTTCAAATGCCTGCTATATTTGGAGATCCATACAAATGTGAGACAGAAAAATGTGCAAATGCATTTATGACATATACATATAGAGCTGGATTATCTCCTGAACAAGCAGGAAGTAAGAAGGTCTCTTCTGAAAATATTGATGAAACTCTGATGACTTTTGTTGCGACACCATGTAAAGCACAAATAGTTGGGACTAACACAATTATTAACATAAAATGCTTGTGGGATAGCTCTCAGACACTGTTTTCATACAGAGCACAACAGATAGAGAAAGCACCTACTGGGAATAATTTCCCTGCAACATATGATGAATACTGGAAGAATACAAAAGTTTCAATAGGGGCATCTGCTGCCTATTATGGATTATTGTAATTCTGATTATTTTAATTTTATTTAAAGATATAAAATATATGCGAAATGCTTCAAAATTCATAAATTCACTTCTCATTGCTGGTTGCCTGAGTTTGTTTGTTATTGGAAGTGTACATGCTGCAGATGTAAATTATCCATACATTGATACGGAAGGTGGGTGGGTAGAAGAAATAGAACATGGAGAGGATGTAGTAGGAGTTTCAGGAGAAAATGTATATCAATTCAATACTAAATCGGTATATGGATTTGAGGATTTGATCTTAAATAAGGTGTGTCCGGAGTGTACAAAACGTGGGATAGAACTTGCGAATGATACAAGCATACCTCTTCAAATGAGACTAGGTCTAACAGGAATCGTTGATCAAGCAGTATATGGAATGTTTAATAATCCTCCTGCGGTTGACGTAATTGCTCATCTAACACAGGAATGGGTCCCTGGATATTCTAGTGCAGATTCTGTATATGCGGATGGTTATACTGATTTGCAGAACACGCATGTTGATAGAATTTGGTCTTCTGTAAGAGATATCGCATACATAGGGTATGTTTTAATAATGATTGTAATCGGATTCATGATAATGTTTAGACATAAAATAGGAGGACAAGCAATGGTGACAGTCGGAAACTCCATTCCTAAGCTTATTATTTCATTGGTACTTGTTACATTTAGCTTCGCAATAATGGGGCTAATTATAGATATGGGAGGATTTATACTTAGTTTAGTAAAAGTGATTCTGTATGGTAATGGCGGTGGTGGTGTAGCTATAGATAATCCTATTAAATTATTCGGGAGTGTTTTATCGGGTGATGTAGCTAAAAATATGGCAAAGGAGACAATTGGAACTCTTGGTATAGGTGGTTTAGTAGGATTTTTAGTAACAGGTGGAGTTGGAGGAATAATTGCAGGAGGTATTATATCAGCGTTAATAGCAATTGTAGTTTTAGGAATTGTTCTAGTCGGTGCAATTAAATTATGGTTTACATTGGTGAAATCATATCTAACACTAATAGTTAATGTCATAGTTTCTCCTTTGGCGATAATGGCTAGTGCGATACCTGGGAACGAGTCTAGTGGCATAAACATTTTTAAATCGGCTTTACGAAATGTATTAGTATTTCCAGTAGCATATGGGATAGTAAATCTTCCATACTATGCCGAAGTGAAAGGTATCTCCCTTTCATTCCCCCAAAGTCTTACAGGAAATGCATCAGGTGATGTAGAAATAGGCTCATTCTTCTTAGCAGCAGCAAAAATAATAGCAATATATGCGGCTTCGAGTGCTCCATCTATAGTTGCAGGATTAATACCAGCGACAGCCTCTAAATCAGCTCTAAATATAGGAGATTCACTTAAATCTAGCCTAGGAGGAATTCCTGTAATTGGAGGTATGTTCAAATAGTTAAGGAACAAGAATGCCTAAACAAGGGAAAAAACCACAATATGATAGTGCATTAGGGTCAATTTATGACTTCATATTTGCTGAATCTAAAAAAACTCCAAACAAAGTAAAACCAGTTAAAATTACTGGAGTAGATGGTACATCAGAAATAACAGATGCACTTGTTGCTGTATTAGAAAATCCATTAGTTTTCGTAAACAAAAGCACCCTAGATGCCTTTGAAGACGTAATAAATTTTGATCTACTCTCTTACAGATATGGTGGAGGAGAAAGAGATACAGTCAAACTCAATCTAAAAGACTTGAAAAAAGCATTCTCTGACCCTAATGGATTCTTAGATAAATCATTTGCAAAATATGAGGCAAACAGGAAAATAAATAAAGCCCAATGGGCAGGTGATGCCATTCAAGGAGTACTTGCTGGAACATGGGCAAGAAAACATGGATTAGACATTGAAACTGTAAAGGCTGTATCAGAAATACACAGAGCATCTGACAGATTTAGTCAAACAGCCAACTTTGATCCTACAAAAGTAACATCATTAGGAGAAAGAAATGGAGCTCTCATAGACAAATACCTAAATAATTCAGATCCAAAATATACGTTAGCTTTCTTCATTCAACAGTATGGAGATGAAAAAGTGGCAACTAAAAAATTTAACCAATACAAAAAACTAGTAGAACAAGTAAATAGTGGAAAAAGAAATGAGTTGGTATATGACAAAAATGTATATTCCTTCTTGGAAGGATTGGATATAACCAACAAGGCAATAAAGAGTGAACAAGCTGGTGACAAATTACAAGCAGAAAATTATCGACATGCAGCAAGGTATTTAGAATCATCTGTTTCTGATGCAGAAAGAAAAGCCAATGAGCGAAGAAACAAATTGGAAATTCAGAAATATCAAGCTGAAATAAATAGATTAAAAGAAAGCAATGACCCAGACAAAAAAGAGAAAATAAAAGTGCTAGAAAGAAATATGAAATTGATTAGTACTGATACAAATATGAGCCGTATGATGGGATTAGCTGGTACGTATGGAAAAGTACAAGGATTTACAGGAAGTATGAGCACATTAAATAACTACTTCCTAAAGGGTAATCTAGCAGGGAGCTTAATTACAGGTGAGTTTTTTGATCCAAATAGAAATAGATCATGGATTAATCCCACAGATGCAGGGCGTAGAAAAACACTTGCTGAAGCTGGGGTAAAAGGATTCAGTAAATATAACACCCATGGAGTAAGTATCAATTTTAAAATATCGAAGCCATCAAATTCTAGATATGCACAGGAGTACTATGACAACATGATCAAAGTGTATTATTACTCTCCTGTGGTTATGGCGAAATCATTGATGAATGGAGAGCTTTTCGCAAGAAAAGCATATGAAAACATGAATAAATTCAATAACAGATATGGACAAAAAATTCCCGGATTTGATATGGCAAAGCTATTTGATAAAAATGGAAATGTAGACGATTCATACCTATCTCAAATCTTAGGAGTCTCTACAGCAGATCAGGCTGAAGCTCTTAGCAAATTTCTAAAGAGTAATAAAAGATGGGGAAATTTAGCATATGGATTTAGTGCAATTAAACGAGTACAAGATAAAGTCTCATCATTTGTAGAAAATAAAATAGGAAGAAAACTAAGACAAAAAGTTGCCACAGAACTTCTCAAAAGAAAAGCATTCCAAAAATTTTCCAAAGAAATTCTCAATGAGTGGGTATTAAAAGGAGGAGTCAAAGTACTTGGGAAAGCGATAGGTACAGCTCTTGCAGGAGTAATTGGACCAGCGGGACAGATAGTTGGCGATATCATAGCACAGATAGCGATGGATGTGGCACAAAAAGTGGCTAAACCTGTAATTAAGTTCAGTATGCATGCTCTCCTATATGGAATTGTGGGACTTTTGGGAATAATTTTCCTTTTGGTAAATAAATCACATTCAGTCTTAAGTGTACATTCCAATGTTGCACCATCACAGGTAATAGAATGTGCTGGTTCTGGAAACACCAGTGGTGCTGACGATTCTGACAAAACAGATTCCTCTGGTGATGACTACGATTCCGACGATACAAATAAAGAGGAATCTCAAATAACTGGTACTGGGCCATCTGTTCCATTCGATGGAAAACCATTACCACCAGGAGAAACCTGCCTAATATCGTCTCCATCTGCTCGTTGTTCACAAGGCATGTATGGAAGCTTCTCTCATAAAAACACTCCAGCAATAGATATTGCCACGGGTGGATATTTTTATGCTCCTACATTTTGTGGAAACAACAATTGTGTAGTTACATACTATAATGCCACCGCTACTTGTGGTGATGGATACGCTGGAGGACTAATAAAGTTTACAGCTACATATGAAGGAAATGTCTATGAATTCAAATTACTACATATAGATTCTCCATATAGACCTGGTGACAAAATAGGATCAGGTGAGCCAGTAGCAAGAATTATGACCCTTCAAGAAACAGGTGATGCTTGCTCCACAGGTCAACATTTACATATGGAAACTAGATTTAATGGGGCAATCGTAGATCCTCGTGAAGTCTTAAATAACCCAAGTAGTGAAGGAGGTTTCGGATGTAATATCTCCTCCTGTGTTTAATGTTACTATTTTATGAATATGACTAAAAAAAGAGCAATTATAATAGGAATAATATCTCTAGTAGCTATATCTGCCGCTATTCTAATAGCAATAAATTTTGATTCCTTTAATAATGAAAAAGGACATTATCCGAAAGAACCTCTAGAACAAAACGTACTAAGCAAATCAGAAGCAAAAAAATTAGACCTATCAAAAACGAACATACCTGATCAAAACGACCTCCAGGTATATTCACTTTCAGAAGAATTAAAAGTAGAAGATATGAAAAATCTTGCCTCTGATTTGAATATTTCTTTAACAACTTCAGAAAAAAGCTCATTTTACCAATGGGGGAAAGATACAGGAAATATGATAGTGTATGATCTAATTAAAAATCTCGCAATCATAAATATTAAAAACGGAATTGATTTTGATGAGGCAGAAGTTACATCAGTCACATTCTCAAATATAGTAAGAAAATTCTTTGGAGAAGAATGGAAATATACCGTATTTAAAACAGAAAGAAGAGATACTGGAGAAACCGTATACTATGCCAAGCGTCTGCTGAACAATGGCTTCCCAATAGAAATGAAAGAACATAACCAACAAACTGACTATATAGCTTCAAAAAATGGAAAAATAATGTATATGAAATTTATGCTTACTGAATTTACAAATACAAACACAATTGTTCCACTCATAGCCTCCTCTGAACTTTTAGACTATATAAACATAAAAGAATATCCAAAAGAAATATATCCAATATTTACAACTCTACAAAGTACTGTATTCAAAGACATAAACTACGTATCTAGTGAATTCGATGAAATAACCAAAACCTTAGATAATTGCAAAGGAGCATCAAGCAAAATAGTATACTTATACACATCAATGAAACAAAAAACTCTGCTTCCAGTATACAGAATAGACTCTGAATGCTCAGTAGAATATAAAGGCAAAGAATACTTTGTTCCAGCAGTTGTATACATTAATGCCATAGATCCTAAATACATATCGGATTCCGAATAAAGTTTGTGGAAAAACTTCTCACTTTGATGGTAGAATCTGTTATGAAAACTATCAAATCAATATCCATTCTCATAGCAACTATTTTAGTTCTTGGGCTAACAGAACACACAGTAAGAGCATTCTCCTTCTACTCTGTGTCTTCACAAAAATTTGATTCCTCTCTAATTGAACTAACATCTCAGGAATACTCTCAACCAGACAAAATCTTTGTAACTCAGATAGGAACAAAAGCGAAATCGCTAACAAGAGACCCTGCAAAATGGGTTAAATCGCTATTCTACTATTCAATTACAAGACTTAATTTGAAAGATATCCCATATACATACCTAATAGATGAAGATGGATTAGTCTACCAAGGGAAAAGTGGATACATAGGTGCTGATATAGGGATAAATGATGCAAAAGGAGTCATCATGATAGGGTATCTCTCTAACAACGCCGTAATGACCAACAGGGCAGAAGAATCACTAAAAGAAATTGTTGATGAAATTGGTGCTAACTGGGGAATATCCAAAATAGAAGCGGTAACATTAGACATCAGTAAAAATGACAATGGACTTCCAACAATTTCATACTCAACTTCAACTGACGAATTTGCTGATTCAATCCATGGATTATTTGACGAATGGACTGGCTACGAAAAAAGCAATTTGAAATACAAAGCTGAAATTCAAAATTTACAATATGAAAAAGATATTGAAGTATTAAAACGAACAAAGATCAAACTCTCAGTGAAAAACATGAACGATTTTGTATGGTTTACAGACATTGATCCAATCTATATAGCTACGGCAAATGGAAAAGACAGCAATTTTGCAATAAACCAAGTTTGGGAAAGTTTCAGCCGTCCAACTAGTATCTCAGGGAAAGCTATCCTTCCAGGGGAAACAGTAGATGTCGAATTTGAAATGGAGGCTAAAGTGCAGGTTGGTGAAGCCAAAGAATCATTTGTGTTACTAAAATACAATGATGAACCATTTGAAGGTTCTAATTTTGATGTAATTCTTAATGTAGTCAGTGGCAATTCAACTTTGGTAAAGGTAACTTCTCCTCAATATGGATTTGTGAACGTAAGAGAGTGTCAGTGGTATAGTTGCAAAGTTTTGGATACAATAAACGATGGCACAGTACTTATACTTCTGGAAGAAAAAGATGGCTGGTCGAGGGTAAAGTTTAGTGCAGATGCAGAAGGGTGGATTGCATCAAGATACCTAAAAAAGATTTAGTAAAAACTTTCTATGGACACAGATACTATTTTAGAGGGATTAAACCCTGAACAAAAAAAAGCTGTCCTATGTACAGAAGGACCTCTTCTTGTTTTTGCCGGTGCAGGATCTGGAAAAACTCGGGTTATTACAAACAGAATAGCCTATCTAATAATTGGTAAAAATGTAAAGCCAGAAAATATAATGGCGGTAACATTTACGAAGAAGGCTGCTGGTGAAATGCAAGAAAGAGTTACATCTCTGCTAAAAGAATTAAATTTCAAAGGAAAAGGATTTCCAACAATAGGGACTTTTCACTCAATAGGGGCAACAATACTGAGAGTAAATGCAAAAGAAGTTGGACTTACCCACAATTTTTCCATTTACGATTCTGATGACAGTGAAAATGTCATAAAGGAAATACTAAATGAAATGATGATAGATACTAAGCAAGTAAAGCCCCAATCAATCGCTTATTTTATAAATAGTGCAAAAGACGAGATGATTTCTCCAGAACAATTCGGGTATCGTTATTCGGGATATATAGAAGATATAGTCTCTAGCGTTTATCCAGAATATCAGAAAAGACTTATGGCACAAAACTCTGTAGACTTCAGTGATCTGCTATATCTCACAGTAAAATTACTCGAAGAAAACGAATTGGTAAGGAAAAAATATCAAGAATTATACAAATACATTCTCATAGATGAATACCAAGACACAAACAATGCTCAGTACAAATTTGCAAAAATTCTTTCAGAAAAATATGGGAATATATGTGTTGTTGGGGACGATGATCAGGGAATATATGCTTGGAGGGGTGCTAATATTAAAAATATTCAGAGTTTCCAAGACGATTTTGATAAAGTTTCTGTTGTCAAATTAGAGCAAAACTATCGCTCAACAAAAAATGTCATAGAGGCAGCAGTTAATGTTATAAAACAGAATAATAGCAGGGTTGAAAAAGTTCTTTGGACAGACAATAACGAAGGTGAAAAAATCACAATTTACCAAGCATCTGACCAAGAAGATGAAGCCTTATATATCACGCAACAAGTGAAAAATCTCCAACAACAAATGATTCCACTAAAAAATATTGCTGTTCTGTACAGAACGAATTATCAATCAAGGGCTGTAGAGGAGGCTTTATTGAAAAGTGGATTACCATACAAACTTGTCGGAGGTTTTCGATTTTATGAAAGAAAAGAAATTAAAGATATAGTTAGTTATTTGAGATTCTGTTTTAATCTTAAAGATGAATTAAGTCTTAATAGAATAATTAATATTCCTAGTAGGAAAATGGGACCGAAAGCAATAGCAGATGTACATTCAATAGCGAAAGATGCTGATGTTACAATAGGGGAATTAATAGCCATAGCATATATAATTATAAATCCTGAGTTAGAAGGGGAATTACTGATAGAAAGAAAGAAAATAGAAAAAGTCTCTTCTATGCGAGATAAATGGGAGAAATATGCAAATGTCATAAATCTGTTTGGGAATTTATATTTTATGGCTCAAAAAGAGACGTTATTGGAAACAATAGAAAATATTTTAAAAAGCACAAAATACATAGAATCGTTTGATGATGGTAGTGAAGTAGCTCAAATGCAGAAGGAAAATATTCAAGAATTGAAAAATGTTGCATCATTGTATTCAAATAAATATGGCTTAAAAAGTTTGGAGATCTTTTTAAATGAGGTAAACTTAATTGAACAGGAGCAAGGAAAAAATCAAGATGGAACAAATAATTATTTGAATTTGATGACATTGCATTCTTCTAAAGGGTTAGAATTTGATTATGTATTTATGATAGGAATGGAGGAAGGGCTGTTACCACATTCGAGGGCATTTGTTGATGAGAAGGAATTGGAGGAGGAAAGAAGACTTTGTTATGTTGGGATTACGAGGGCAAAACAGAAGTTATTTATGACTTTTGCAGAGAGTAGGCAAACAAGAGAAGGATACGCCTCTCAAATTCCATCTAGATTTCTTGGAGAGATACCACAAGAAATATGTGAGTACTATAGTTATAGGTAGGTAACTAGTTGTTGCCATCTAACCAACTTAGCTCTCCATATGTTTTTACATATTCCTTATACACTCCAGGCCACATATTTTTAGGATTTGCACCAGCCCTTATTTTTTCTAGGGTTCTTTGAATTTGTTTGGTTCCGTCAAATATATTGTCATTAGGATATGATGTGTACCAAAGGCAAGGATCCCATTGGAAAAGCCCTTTGTAGTATGATTTGTTGCTTTCAGCATTGCATCCTGATTCGAGCCTCATTGTAAATTTGAGCCATTGCTTTTCTTCGTTGGTAGCTGATATCCCGTCAATGTATGATTCCCAAAATGGACAATTGTAACCTCTTTGTATGACTGAATCTGGGGTATCATTAGGTCCCTCTAGGATTATTATTTCAGGTTGTGGCTGTCTTACTATCGTTTGATTTAGTATTTCCTCGTTGGAAAGTTCTCCACTTATATATGTTTTTTTTACTGTTGTAGATTGTATGCCTAGAACGCCAGTTTGTTTTACTGATTGCTTTTGCAATTTCTGGCAGAGGGTGGTGCCTTGGATTTCTGTCGTGAAGAGGATATCGGAGAATAGTTCTTCTACTGTTGTTGTATAGGTATCGACTCGAACAAAAGTTTGTTGGAGTAGTAATCCTGTTGGAGAGGTTGATGTTATTATATTGTTGTTGGTTAGTGGGTATCCAAGATCGAGTAAAGCGGAAATAACAGAGGGTTTGTTGGTTAAATGAGATGTTATCCTACCGTTATAATTGACGGTGATTAGCTTTATGTGTGGGGAGCTCTCAATTTCTTCTTGAGTTACGCCAGAAAGTTGTTCCAGAAGTTGATAATACAAATTGGGGTCAGATTTACTGAATTCTGCGGCGGCAAAAGAGTACTTCGGGGTATGCTGAAACCCATAGGAAAGAAGAAGAGCGACGGCGACGGTACATAAAATTTTGGTTTTCATATAACCCTATTTTATCACACGCAGCAATCTTCTGATCAAGGTTCTACCTAGGGCGAACCTGCAAGATACAAAATGGGCTGAAATCTCCTTAATTAAAGATTTTTTGGTATGTAAATGTATTACCATTTGTTATTAGAATAGACCCTTCGAAAGCAAAATCCACAGTGCGAATAAGGGAAAATTCGGAATAAGGGTGAACCTAGGCTCACCCTTATTTGCAATATTTTTTTAATATTTCTCGTGTATCATAAATAGAACATGGAAAATCACATAAGTATAAATGAATATAAAAAATTTGGTGTCTACCATGTCTATAACAGAGGGCATAGAAAATGTAGAATCTGTATGGATTTTGAAGATCGTTATACTTTGATTCGTTATCTTCGCAAAGCTGAAAATTCTTTTGATGTAACTATTTTATGCTATTGTGTAATGCGTAATCACTACCATCTAATACTAAGACTTGGCTCAAGCAAAAGTGATATTTCGAGGATGATGCATAAAAGTATGACATGTTATGGTATGTACTTTAATAGAAAATATGGGTTTAGTGGTAGTATATTTCAAGGAAGTTTTAAATGTAGAGAAGTTCAATATAGGGGTGATTTAGACAATTTGATTAAATATATAAAAAACAATCCGCAAAAAGAAGGATTATGCAATGTGAATAAGCAATATCGTTGGTTGTATATCAAAAAGGTTCTACCTAAGATGAACCTAAAGGAGGGCAAGAGCAGAGATTCCGAAATTTTCGATTTGTGGTAGACTGTACTTATGAGTGTTTTGGAAAAGAAGAAGAGTAAAACTATTAAAATATGGTTGCCCGCAGTTGTTTTGCTAATTGCTGGATTATGTTTAGCTGGATGGTGGATGCAGAGTAAACATATTTCTCAGGGGCAACGAGATGACTATAGCATTAAAATAGCTGAAGCCGAAAAATCCTTAAATTCCAAGGAATATGCTTTGGCGTTGAACAAATATTATGAAGCCACGGAAATTATTCCTTCAAATATTTCAGCATATGAAGGAATAATCTCCATTCTTCTTCAAAAAAATCGTCCTAGTGATGCATTCAACATAGTTGATAAATCCGCCAATGCGTTGTCAGCAACAGACAAATCGCGTCTCTATGTCATGGTCGGCGATTATTACTACGAAAGTCACGATTTCAATCGTGCAAAAGAAATCTATCAAAATGGCATTGGCTTGGGAGTTGAAAATATGAATGCTGATTTGAAGCTAGGAAAATCACTTCTTAACCTTGGAAAAATAAATGAGGCAAAAAGGCAATTTGAATTGGAAGGCTACGAAGATGAAGATCTGGCAGAAGCGAACTTGTTGAAGGCATATATCTATTCTTTAACAGATTTTAACAAAGCGTCCGAAACATTATTATCTCTCACTCCTACAGATAAATATGTAGCTTACTACGAAGAATTTGATAAAGTCCTCAAATCCTTGGATACTGACACAAAATTTAATTCAGCAAAACTTGCTCGTATATTTATAAACAATGGATACCCTTATCTAGCAATAAACATTCTAGAGCCAAAAGAAAGCGAAATCTCCGAGTACATAGAAGGATTATATTATCTAGGAAGAGCATATACGGAAACAGGGCAATACGACAGAGGAATTGAAGTTTTAGAAAAAAGCTTGGGGTTGGGGAGGATGCAAGCAGAGGTCCTTTGGACAATGAGCAGAGCGTATGTTGGGAAGAACGATCTCGATTCGGCTATCAAAACATATTCTGATACAGTAGCATTTGTAGGTAAGGACATAACTAAGGACCTTGCACAGGAGTACATAGGATTCCTTTTGAAAAACAAACAATATCTAAAAGCTGGTGAAAGTGTAACAACGATGCTTACAACTACTCAACCTGCTTTTTTATACATTCTTGGCATACAGAGCAATTATGAACTTAATGAATATAATAAAATAGCCTATTACCTAGAGCAACTAGGGAAATTATCTCTATCTGATGATGAGAAAAAGGAATACCTCTATTGGACTGCTAAAATTCAATTAAAAGATGAAAAGCTTGAGGAAGTAAATTCTACATTAACAGAATTACTAACATTGGACAAATACAATCCAAAATATTACTTGCTCTTAGGCCGTTATCAAATAGCAAAAGGTGATTCAACCTCCGCAAAAGAATCGTTCAAAAAGTCCATAGAATACGATTTAAACAATTCTGTAACTGACGAAACTTTAAAACTGTTGTCTAATATTGAGTAGTTCTGTATAATCGCAACTGTCCCTTTTGTTAATTTATGTAGAAATCTTTATGGATAAAAGTACGTACAATGTAAAAATGCCTTTAGATAAGGTTAGAAATATTGGTATCATAGCTCACATAGATGCAGGTAAAACCACCACAACAGAAAGGCTTTTGTATTTTACTGGGCAAGTTCACAAAATAGGAGAAACACATGAAGGAGAAGCAACAACTGATTTCATGGAACAAGAACAGGAAAGGGGCATTACGATAATGTCAGCAGCTGTAACATGTTTTTGGATACATGATGGACAGAAATATAGAATAAATATAATTGACACTCCTGGGCATGTTGACTTTACCGCTGAAGTAGAAAGATCTCTAAGAGTCCTCGATGGTGCTGTAGTAATATTTGATGGAAGAAAAGGAGTAGAGCCACAATCAGAAACAGTATGGAGACAGGCAAATAAATATCAAGTTCCAAGAATTTGCTTTATGAACAAGATCAATTTGATAGGTGGAGATTTTGATCACAGTTTTGAAACTATAAAACATAGATTAAGCAACAAAGCTGTTGCTGTAACTTACCCAATAGGAAAAGAGCAAAATCTTCATGGCTATGTAGATTTAATAAAAATGAAGGCTTATGAATACAAAGGAACAGATACTCCAGATCTCATAGAATGTCCAATTCCAGATGACATAAAAGATAAAATAGATGAATTAAGAAACACTTTAGTTGAAGCTCTTGCAAGTGAAGATGATGCTTTAATGGAAAAATTCTTTGCTGGAGGAGAATTCACAACAGAAGAGCTATATTCTGCTTTGAGAAAAGGTACATTAGCAGGTAATATTTTCCCTGTTCTTGGTGGAGACTCCAGAACTGCGATGTCAAAAACACTTCTTGACTATATAACTATATGTCTTCCTTCTCCACTAGATAAAAAACCAGTTAAAGGAATAAATCCAAAAACAAAAGAAATAGAAGAAAGGAAACCAGATGAAAATGAGCCATTTGCAGGACTAGTATTCAAAATAGTAAATGATTCTCATGTTGGGAATTTATCATATTTCAGAATATATTCTGGAAAAATAAACTCAGGATCATATGTCCTTAATTCGACAAAAGGTATCAAAGAAAGGGCAAGTAGATTAATATTAATGCATGCTGACGATAGAGAAGAGGTTGAATCTCTAAGGGTTGGAGATATAGGGGCAATTGTTGGATTAAAAGATTCCATAACTGGGGATACTCTTTGTGATGAAGCTCACCCAATAATATTGGAACAGATACAATTTGCTGAACCAGTTATATCAGAGGCAATTGAACCAGTTACAAAATCTGACGAAGAAAGAATGTCCGAGGCTTTAGCTAGATTAACTAAAGAAGATCCTACATTCAAAGTTAAAACTGATACAGAAACTGGACAAACAATTATTTCTGGAATGGGTGAACTTCATTTAGATATAATAGTTGATAGGCTTAAAAGGGAATTTAATGTCTCTACAAATGTTGGAAAGCCACAAGTAGCATACAAAGAAACGATTAAAAGTGTTGTGGAACAATCAGAAGGAAGATACATAAGGCAATCAGGAGGAAAAGGACAATATGGACATTGTTGGTTGAGGTTAGAACCTAATGAGAAAGGGAAAGGGTTTGAATTTATAAATGAAGTAAAAGGAGGTGCAATTCCAAGAGAATTTATCCCTGCTATACAAAAGGGAGTAGAAGAAGCTATGAAATCTGGTGTTGTTGCGGGATATCCAGTCGTTGATATTAAAGTCACAGTTTTTGATGGTTCGTACCATGAAGTGGACTCCTCTGAAGCAGCATTCAAAATAGCTGGTTCTATGGCATTCAAGGAAGGATGTAAAAAAGGGAATCCTATTCTACTTGAACCAATAATGAAGGTAGATGTAGATACTCCAGATGATCATATGGGAGATGTTACTGGGTCACTAAGTAGCAAACGAGGTCAGATACAGGGAACTGAAAGCTTAGGAAATAATATAAGCAGAATAACAGCATTTGTTCCATTGTCTGAATTGTTCGGTTATACAAGTGAATTAAGATCAATAACTAGTGGTAGAGGTAGTGCAACGATAGAGCCATCACATTATGCCGAAGTACCGAGAAATATAGCTGAGGAAATAGCAGGAAAGAATATTTAATTTTAATTTCTTACATAAAAGTTAGAAAAAGGCTAAAAGTACTTGCATATGTCATGACTTTTTGATAACATTCATCGCAGGTTCATCACACTGGACTGCAATAAAAAGATAATATTCTGTATTTAATTTTTAATAAATATACTAATGGCAGAATTTAATAGAACCAAGCCACACATGAATATCGGAACCTTAGGTCACATAGACCATGGTAAGACTACATTTGTTCGTGGCATTTTGAGGACATTCGTTCCTGATCAGGGTGTAGCAGATAAGATGATTGACAAATTGGATAAAGACCCAGAAGCAAGAGCTAAAGCTATAACTATTTCAGTAGCACATGTAGAATTTGAAACTGAAAATAGACACTATGCATTGGTAGATTGCCCAGGACATAAAGACTACATCAAAAACATGATTACAGGAGCTGCTCAAATGGATGGTGCTATTTTGGTTGTATCGTCAAATGATGGCGTTATGCCACAGACGAAAGAGCATATTCTGCTTGCAAAACAGGTCGGTGTTCCTAAGATAATTGTATTTATCAACACTTTTGGTAAACCAGATCCTGAGATTTTGGAATTGATAAAGTCTGATGTAAAGGATTTACTTAAGAAGTATGGTTATGATGACAATTGTCCAATTATAGTTGGTGATGCATTGAAAGCATACAAGGGAGAAGAAGAGGGAATTGCAACTATGAAAGAGGTTATGAAAGCTGTTGAAGAATATATTCCTGTTCCTCAAAGAGATATTGATAAACCATTCTTAATGCCAATAGAAGATATTTTCTCTATCGAAGGAAGAGGAACTGTTGTTACAGGAAGAATAGAGAGAGGAACAATAAAGATTGGGCAAGAAGTAGATGTTCTAGGGCTAGGAAGAAAACCTCAAAAGACAGCTGTCACTGGTATTGAAATGTTTAACAAAACGTTACAAGATGGACAGGCAGGAGATAATGTCGGAATCTTGTTGAGAGGTTTGAAGAGGGAAGATGTACAAAGAGGACAGGTTCTTGCTGCTCCAGGAAGTATTTCCACTCATACTGATTTCAGAGCTCAGGTATATGTCTTAAGTAAAGATGAAGGTGGAAGACATACTCCATTTGTAACTGGATACAAACCTCAGTTCTACATTAGAACTGCTGATGTTACAGGTGAGGTAGTTTTAGATGAAGGTACTGAAATGGTTGCTCCAGGTGATAACACTGAATTCACTGTTAAACTTATGGCTCCTGTAGCAATTGAAAAGGGTGTATCCTTTGCTATCAGAGAAGGTGGTCAAACAGTGGGACAAGGAATAGTAACAGAAATTTTGAAATAGGATTAAATTGAAAGAGGGTAATCTAATATTACCCTCTTTTATATAAGTTTAATTTAGCTCTTTTAAATAGAATGGCAAATTTAACTGCAAAAATTAGAGTAAAGTTGAAAGGATATGATTCTGTTGTTGTTGATAAATCTGCAAGAAGCATTATGGAAACGGCTATCGGGACAGGTGCTAAAGTCGCTGGACCAATACCTCTTCCTACTAAAAAAAGGAAAATAGCGGTTAATAGATCCCCATTTATTTACAAGAGCTCGATTGAACACTTTGAGATAAATATTCATAAAAGAGTAATAGATATTATAGACCCAACACCAAAAACGATAGATGCTCTTCAAAAGCTGGAAATGCCAGCTGGTGTTGATATTGGTATTCAATAATTAAAAATATATGAAAGCATTGATAGGAATAAAAAAAGGAATGACAAGAATTTTCAAGGACAACAAAGTTGTTCCTGTAACTGTGGTTGATGTCTCAAATTGTATCTTGTCATATGTTGAAAAAGATGGATTTGAGCTTGGTCTAGGAGAAATGAAGAAACCTAACAGAGCAATGACTGGGAAATACAAAGTGGCTGGGAAAGTTCCAGCAAAAAGAGAGTATTTTAAGGGATCTTTAGAAAAAGAAGTAGAAATAGGTGGAGATATAAAATCGGATATGTTTACAGTTGGAGATAAAGTTACTGTAAGAGGTGTATCAAAAGGAAAAGGATTCGCAGGTGTTGTAAAAAGATGGAAATTTGCAGGTGGACCAAAAACACATGGACAATCAGATAGACATAGAGCTCCAGGTTCAATAGGGGCAGGAACGGATCCTGGAAGAATCCTAAAGGGAAAAAGAATGGCTGGAAGAAAAGGTGGTGACACAGTTACTCTATTGAATAGAGAAATAGTTGATATTAAGGATAATTATTTACTTCTCTCTGGACCTGTTCCAGGAGCTAAAGGAGATTTAGTAGTTATATACGCAAAATAATATGGAAGAAAAAAAGAAAGAAACAAAAATAAAAGAAATGGAGAGAAAATTAAACCCTTTGATTTGGGATGTTCCATACAATCCTGACCTGTTAGCGCAAGTCATCTACATATACAGAAACAACGAAAGAAAAAATACATTGAATGTTAAATCTAGAGGAGATGTTTCAGGCGGAGGGAAAAAACCATGGAAGCAAAAAGGTACAGGAAGAGCTAGGCAAGGATCATCTAGGTCACCTCTTTGGGTAGGTGGTGGTGTCCCGTTTGGTAATGCTGGGGAGAAGAATTTCTCAAGAAAATTGAATAAAAAAATGGGTAAAAAGGCTATATGTGTAATACTTTCTGAAAGATTAAGAAAAGAAAATCTCAAATTTGTAGCTATGAATACAGAATTTGCAGAAAAGACAAGGAAGGACTTAAAAAATAGTGTTAATGCGAAAAAAACATTAATAATATCAAACAATCAGGACATACAAAAGAAACTCAAAAATTCTGATAAAGCTAAGATAATAACAGCTGAAAAAGTTAATGCAAAAGATATAGTTTGGGGTGATTTTGTATATGTTGATGAAGATGCGATCTCTATTTTAGAAAAAAGGCTTACAAATGGAAAGTAAAAAAATAACAATAAAACCAGTAATATCGGAAAAAACATATCAAATGGCGAATGCTGATAACAAATATGTATTTTCTGTGGATAGAGGAATAAATAAAATAGAAGTAAAAAAAGCAGTGGAGACAAAATATAAAGTAAAAGTTACGGATGTGAACAGTTTAGTTAAACCTGGGAAGAAAAAAAGAGATTTTAAAACGTATAAAATAAGGAGAGAGCAAGACAAAGTCAAAGTGGTAGCAACTTTGAAAAAAGGAGATAAAATTGATGAATTTTTGAAAGGTTAGAATATGGCAGTAAAAAATTTTAAACCTACAACTTCTACAAGAAGAAAAACTAGACTATCTAATCGAAGTATGTTAAGTAAGGAATATGGTCCAAGAGTTCTTACTATTGAAAAGAAACAAAAATCTGGGAGAAATAACCAGGGGAAGATAACGATTAGACATAGGGGAGGTGGATTTAAGAGAAGAATAAGGATTGTTGATTTCAAAAGGGAGAAGTTCAATATCCCAGCAAGAGTAGATGGATTGTACTTTGATCCAAATAGAACAGCGTATTTAGCACTTCTGACATATGCTGACGGAGAAAAAAGATATATAATTGCTCCGAAAGATTTGAGGAAAGGCGATACTGTTATTTCTGGAGAAAAAGTAGATATTCTCCCTGGGAATGCTATGAAAGTAAAAAATATACCTTCAGGAACATATGTGCATTGCGTAGAAAATATGCCAGGAAAAGGGGCTGTATTTGGTAGGTCTGCCGGGCAAACAATAGTAGTCCAAGGAATAGATCCTACTGGAAAATATGTTCAAATAAAAATGCCATCTGGGGAGATAAGACTCGTTTTTGCTGACTGCATGGCAACCATAGGGCAAGTTGGGAATGAGGACAAATTAAATGTGAAATTGGGGAAAGCGGGAAGAAAAAGGAATTTAGGATGGAGACCAGAAGTTAGAGGAATGGCAATGCACCCAGCAGAGCATCCACATGGTGGTGGAGAAGGAAAGGCTCAAACTGGTGGTAAAGCAAAGGATATTTGGGGTCATAGAGTTGGTACAAGAACTAGAAAAAATGCAAGAACTGAAAAATTCATTATAAAGAGGAGAAGAACTAAGAACAGACCATTTGCGAAGAAATAAATTGTATAACATAAAATATGTCTAGATCATTAAAGAAAGGTCCATATACAAATGAAAAATTGATGAAAAAAGTAACTAAGGCTAAAGAGACTGGAAATATGTCTCCCATAAAGACTTGGGCTAGATCATCTGTAATAACTCCTGAAATGGTTGGAATGAAATTCTTGGTACACAATGGGAAAAAATTTGAAGAAGTACTCATAATGGAATCTATGATAGGACATAGACTTGGAGAGTTTTCTTTAACAAGAAAGTTCAAAGGACACGCAAAGAAAGGAAAGCTTTCTAAAGTATATGGAAGTAGTGGAAGATTTGAAGAATAAATATAGTGAAAAAATTATGGAAGAAGAAAAAACTGTAAAAGTAACAATAAAAAATATAGCAGAATCACCTCTTAAATTGAGATTGGTTGTAGATGCAGTAAGAGGAAAAAGCGTAGTAGAAGCCTTAAACATACTTGAGCTTTTAAACAAAAAAGGGTCATTGTTTGTTAAGAAAGCTATTCTATCAGCTGTAGCTAGTGCAAGAGAAAAATATGGTGTAGATAAAGAAAACTTAGTCATAAAATCAATAACAGTTGATGAGGGTAAGACACTAAAAAGGACAAGATTTGCCTCTAGAGGAAGAGTCTCTCGAATAGATAAAAGAAGATCAAACATTAATTTAGAATTAAAAGTTAAGTAAATATGGGAAGAAAAGTAAACCCTAAAGCTATAAGAATGGGAATAAACAAAACTTGGGATTCAGTCTGGTATGCGGATAAAAAGCATTATCCACAATTACTATCTGAGGACTTAATGATAAAGGAAAAAGTTTCAGAAGCTATGAAAAACGCTGGGGTTGATTGTATTAAAGTCAATAGATTTGCAAACAAAATTGAAGTTTTAGTGTATGTGGCAAAACCAGGTGTAGCTATTGGTAGGGGTGGTGAAGGAATAGATCTTCTGCAAAAAGAACTATCAAAGAAACTTAAAGCCAATGTTGAATTAAAGGTGAAAGAAGTTAGAAAAGCAGACCTATCAGCTAGGATAATAGCAAGATCAATAGCTGATGGAATAGAAAGAAGACAACCATCTAAGCTACTTGCTGCTAGTGCTAAGGAAAAGATTATGGGAGCTGGTGCAAAAGGATTAAAAATATGGATATCTGGAAGAATAAACAATGCTAGCCAAGCACGAACAATCAAAACTACTGCAGGCTCAGTTCCTGCTCAAACCTTGCGTGCTGATGTAGATTATGCGTATGAAGTTGCAAAAACAATAGATGCTGGTCTTATGGGTGTAAAAGTTTGGATCTACAAAGGAGAAAAAAATAATATAGATGAAGAAGATTAAAATTTTAGTGAATATATATGCTTCAGCCTAAAAAAAGAAAACATCCAAAAGAATTTAGAGGAACGATGGGAGGTGTTGCTACCGCAAACAACAAAGTAACATTTGGAGATTATGGATTGAAATCTTTAGAAAACGGATGGGTAGATGCTAAAGAAATTGAAGCTGCTAGAAGGGCAGTGTCAAATTATACTAAGAGAAAAGGAAAAGTATGGATAAAGATCTTTCCTCACAAATCATACACTAGAAGGTCAATAAATAGTAAAATGCTTGGAGGGAAGGGTGCAGTAGAAGGATATGTCGCAGTCGTTGTTCCAGGTACTGTTATGATTGAAGTCGGAGGCTTGGACGAAGCGACTTCTAGAGAGGCATTGAAATTAGCTGGGCATAAATTATCAGTGAAAACAAAATTTGTATCAAAACAAGAAATATAGCTTGTGAATAGTGTAAATAATTGATAGAATACAGACCGTTATCTTACTAACTATGGAAAAAGAAGAAAAGAAAAAACAAAATAAAAGGACTGTCCAAGGAGTTGTTGTTGGAAATCAAATGGAAAAGACAGTTAAAGTTCGTGTAGATAGGCTTGAAAGACATCCTGTATATAAAAAGGTAATTAAAAGAAAGAAAGTTTACTTTGCTAGATCAGAGGAAAAGTTAAATATTGGAGACAAGGTAACTATAAAAGAAAGTAGACCGTTATCAAAGAAAATAAGATGGGTTGTTGTAAAGGAGAAATAGTATGGTACAAAGAGGAACAATACTAAAAGTTGCGGATAATAGTGGGGCAAAAGAGGCGAAGATCATTGGTATCCCTGGGTCCTCTAAAAGAAGATATGCTGGTATAGGAGATATTGTTACTGTAGCTGTGCAGAAATCAATTCCAAATGCAGGAGTTAAAGATCACGAAGTACACAAGGCTGTTGTTGTAAGAACAAATAAAGAGTTTAGAAGAAAAGATGGAACATATGTTCGATTTGATGATAATGCAATAGTATTAATAGAATCAAAAAATAAAGTTCCAAAAGGAAGTCGTATATTTGGTCCAGTTGCAAGGGAGTTGAAAGAAAAAGGCTTTGATAAAATAGTTTCTTTAGCTCCAGAAGTATTATAAATAAATAAAAAATATGAAAATTAGAAAAGGAGACACAGTAAAAATACTATATGGGAAAGATTCAGGAAAAACTGGGTTGGTTGTTGCAGTAGATCAAAAGAAGAAATCTGTAATAGTTGAAGGCTTAAACCTGTACAAAAGACATTTGAAGGGAGATGGAAGGACAAGAACATCTGAAATTGTTACGATAGAGAAGCCATTCCCTGTTTCAAAAGTTATGTTTGTATGTCCTGTATGTAAGAAGACAACAAGGTTAAGTACAAAAAAGGATGGTAAGAAGGTTGTTAGAGTATGTAAAAAATGTGGAAAAGAAATAATTGAGGAAAAAGTAATGGAAAAAGAAGATGCATTAGAAAAAAAGAAAAAAGAAAGTAAGAAAATTAAACCTAAAAAAGTTAATAAAGAATAAATATGGCAAGATTACGTGAAGAATACAACAAAAGAATAAAGAAAGAGCTAATAGATGAACAAGGGTATCAGAGTGTTATGCAAGTTCCTACTTTAGAGAAAATTGTAGTAAATGTTGGAGTAGGAGAAGCTTTGACCAATAAGGCTGCAATTGATGAAGTTAAAGATATTTTAATGAAAATAACTGGTCAGAAGCCTGTTGTGAATAAAGCTAAAAAAGCTGTTTCAGCTTTTAAGGTTAGGGAAGGAATGGAGATAGGAGAATCTGTTACTTTAAGAGGTGATAGAATGTGGGAGTTTTTTGATAAACTAGTGAACATTGTTTTACCAAGGACAAAAGATTTTAGAGGGTTAAGTCCAAAAGCATTTGATGGACATGGTAATTACTCTTTAGGTATAGAAGATCATACTGTATTTATTGAAATAAACCCAAATGAAGTGAGTAAGATAAGAAGTTTGGAAGTAACTCTAGTTACTACTGCAAAAACTGATGATGAAGCAAGGGCCTTTTTAGATAAATTTGGATTTCCATTTAGAAAAGATGTCAACAAAAGCTAAGGAATACAAAGCGAAAGCATTAAAGAAAAAATCAAAATACAGCACCAGAGTGTATAATAGATGCGAAATTTGTGGAAGAGCAAGAGGATATATAAGACACTATGGAATTTGTAGAATTTGTTTTAAACAATTAGCAAGTGAGGGAAAAGTTCCTGGAGTTAAGAAATCAGTATGGTAATTTAATAATTAAAAAGAAATGAACGATTTAATAGCTGACCTATTAGCAAGAATACAAAATGGAATAATGAGAAAAAAGGATACTATTCTTGTTGTTAACACTAAAATGAATAAAGCAATATTAGAGGTGCTTAAAAATGAAAAAATGATTGATGACTATGAGGAAAAAGATGGCTGTATAGAGGTTAAGCTATCATATAAAAATAATGAACCAGTGATTACAAAATTGGTTAGAGTAAGCAAACCAGGACAGAGAATCTATGTGTCTAAGCAGGAGATTAAACCAGTAATGAACGGAAGAGGTATATCGATAATTAGTACATCGGAAGGAGTAATGTCAGGAGCTTTAGCCAAAAGTAGAAGTCTTGGTGGAGAATTAATATGTCAAGTTTGGTAACTAAATGTCTAGAATAGGATTAAATCCAATAAAAATTGAAGAAGGTGTAGAAGTAGGAATAAATGATAACTGTGTTACAGTTAGTGGTCCTCTTGGAGAGTTGAAGATTAATCTTCCTGAGTGGATCTCATGTGAAATTGAAAATGGTGAAATTCTTGTCAAAAGAAATAATGATACTAAACAGGCAAAGTCTGATCATGGAACATACAGGATGATAATATATAATGCGATACAGGGTGTTAAAAATGGATTTGAGAGAAAATTAGAATTAGTTGGAGTTGGATACAGAGCTAGAATGGAAGGACAAACTTTGGTCATGAGCTTAGGATGGAATCACCCAGTAAAAGTAAATCCAGTAGAAGGTATAACAATAGAGGTTCCAGAGGAGACAAAAATTGTAATAAAGGGGTATGACAAACAAAAAGTTGGAGAATTTGCTGCTGGTATAAGAGAAATGAGAAAACCTGAACCATATAAGGGGAAGGGTATAAGATATGAAGGAGAGTATGTTAGAAGAAAGAGTTCTAAATCTAGTGTAAAATCATAAAATGGCGAATTTAACTAAAAAAGAAAGAAGAATAAGAAGAAAAGCCCATATAAGAAAAAATGTAAGTGGGACATCTGAGAGACCAAGAGTATTTGTCTTCAAGAGTAATAGATACTTCTATGCTGGTATTGCAGATGATGAAAAAAACATAGTAATAAAGTCCTTCGTATCTAAGAAAAATGAAAAAGACATCATGGAAATGACAAAAAAATTCGTAGATGAAGCTAAGAAATTTAATTCACTAGTATTTGATAGAAGCGGTTACAAGTACCATGGCTTGATACAAAAGTTTGTTGATGAATTAAGAAAAGAAGGTATTAAAATTTAGGGAAAAAATATGAAAGAAACAGACAAAAAATATAACAAAGAAAGAAAAATATTTGAAAAAAAATCTCTACCAATAAGAAGAGTTGCAAAAGTGACTAAAGGAGGGAAAAGATTAAGATTCAGTACCGTTGTAGTAGTCGGAGATAGGCATGGAACAGTAGGAGTAGCTTTAGGAAGAGGTGCTGATGTAAGAGGTGCTGTAGAACAAGGCGAAAGACTAGCCACAAAAAGAGCATCGAAGATTGAGCTAATAGGAGATACCATTCCTCATGAAGTGACAATGAAATATGGTGCTGCTAAGGTCTTGCTTAGACCTGCTCGTCCAGGTACTGGTGTCATTGCTGGGTCTTCTGTAAGAACAGTGTTAGAAATGGCTGGTGTTGACAATGTATATGGGAAAATACTTGGAAGTTCTGATCCAAATAGTAATGCATACTGCACATATAGAGCTTTAAAATCATTAAGAAGTGAAAGAGTTTTACAAAAGATGGAAAACATGAGAAGTAGGATACAATTGAAGGAACAAGCAGAAAAAGAGAAAAAGGAAAAAGAAGAGAAAAGGAGAAAATTATTGAAAAAAGAAAAAGGAAATCAGAGAAAAGCTAAAATGAATAAGAAGAAATAATGAATCTTGAAAATATACCTAAAAGAAAAAATAGGATGGAAAAAACCAAAAGGCTTGGTAGGGGTTATGGTTCTGGTGTTGGAGGTCATACAGTTGGAAGAGGAACAAAAGGACAGAAATCAAGGGCTGGTCATAAATCGTTAGAGTTTTTTGAGGGTGGAAATGTTCCATTCTTTAGAAGAATGCCAAAATACAAAGGATTTAATAGAAAGTTTAAGAAAGAAGTTAGTGCTGTCAATTTAGAAACCTTAGAAAAATATTTCAATGAAGGAGATATAGTAAATATAGCTAACCTTAAGGAAAAAGGGATAGTAAAAAAGAATTCTGAAGAAGTAAAAATCTTAGGAAAGGGAGAACTAAATAAAAAGCTTACTATAGAGAATATGGCTATCTCAAAAAGTGCAGCTGAAAAGATAATGAAGGTTGGTGGAACAATCAAATAGCCTGTATAAAAATGGAGAAACTTTCAGAAAAACTCAAGTCTATTTGGAAAACAGAGGAGATTAGAAAGAAAATGATCTTCTCGCTGATGATTATGGTTATATACAGGATACTTTCTGCTATCCCTGTATCAGGAATACCTGCAGATGCTATCAAACAGCTATTTGAGGGAACTGGTGTGGGAGAAGTTCTCTCTACAGTCTCTGGAGGTGTACTAGAAACGGCATCAATAGTGGCAATAGGACTAACACCATACATCAATTCATCAATAATATTCCAATTACTTGGAACTGTAATTCCCAAATTAGAAGAATTAGGCAAAGAAGGACAAGAGGGAAGGAGAAAAATTTCAATGTATACAAGAATTGTGACTGTACCACTAGCTATCCTACAATCATTTGTAATATATTCTTCTCTTCTTGCAATGGGATTAATACCGAAACTAGGAACACTAGAGCTAATAGGAATGTCTGCTACACTCACTGCAGGCTCTGTCGTCATGATGTGGTTTGGAGAATTGGTATCAGAAAGTGGTTTAGGTGGAGGCTCATCATACTTAATAATGCTTGGAATATTATCTGGTATTCCTGGAACAATCAGGACTAATTTCCTAACAATGGATTCTATGCAAAAGGTAGTCTTTACAGTAATTTCATTGTTACTGGTAACATCAGTAGTATTCATCACACAGGCAGAAAGAAGAGTAAAAATACAATATTCAAGAAGAGTTCGTGCTGGTGGAGCAATGGAAAGCTATATCCCAATCAAACCTACACAATCTGGAGTTATGCCAGTAATATTTGCTATGGCATTCATCTCATTTCCTCAATTAATTGGAAAATTTCTGGTAAGTAAAAACTACAATCAATCCTTAACAGATTTCGTTGAGAAAATACTGGAGTGGCTTGGTAACCCATACATATATAATTCACTAATATTTGTCTTAATTATAGCGTTCTCTTTTTTCTACCTGACAGTTGTGTTTAAAACTGATGAATTGGCAGAAAACTTACAAAAGCAGGGAGCATTTATACAAGGAATAAGGCCAGGGGAAAATACTTCTGAGTATCTCAGGAAAATAAGCTTCAGACTTACTACAATAGGGGCAATATTCTTAGCAGTTTTGTCAATTCTTCCAGATATATTTGTTCAAATAGGATTGATCCCCCAATCTGTATTTTCTGGAACTGGTCTACTCATAGTCGTTGGTGTTATTTTGGAAATAAAAAGACAGATAGAATCCATGATAACGGTTAGAAGTTACAATAAATACCTATAATATCTCCTAATTTTAGTTGAAAAATTCCTATGATGACATTACTATTCCATGGTCCATCTGGAAGTGGGAAAGATACTCAAGCCGAACTTCTTGTTGAAAAGTACAATTTTGAAAATATTGGAACTGGAGAAATGATACGTAAAATGGTTAAAGAAGGTAAAGAAGAAGCCTTAAAAGCGAATGAATATGTAAAAATGGGGAAGTTTGTTCCAGATGAAATTATATACAGTATGCTCCCAGAATGGGTTGATAATTATGATAAGAACAAAAACTGGATATTTGTATCAGTAGTTAGAAGTGCAAACCAGATTAAGCTATTTGATAACCTTCTTGAACAAAAAGGGAGAAAATTGGATAAATTCATTCACTTCAAATTAGATGAAAAGAGTGCAATTGAAAGAATGTCTCTTCGTAAGTATTGTCCAAAATGTGGAGCTACATACCATGATAAATACAAGCCTGAGGAAAAAAGCGGTATTTGTTCCAAATGTGGTGCAAATTTAGTAAGAAGGGAAGATGATGAACCTGAGAAAATAAAAGAAAGACTTCTAGAATATAACAGAACGATAGAACCAATACTTGATGCTTATAGAAAAAGAGGAATTTTAATTGAAATAGACGCTTCACCATCAATTGAGGACATACATAAAGAAGTTGTTAAGAAATTGAACTTGTAAATGTGTATAATTTTTGTTATCCTCTGCATGTTCTTTTTCGTGATGCTGATAAGTGTTAAATTAAGATCTTTGTTGAATTAGTACTACTCTTCTGGTATAATCCGGAAGGTTTTAAGTAAAGGAGGCATTAAATAAACTATGAATGACAGTAAAAAAGTTTTCGAATTTGATGGAGTAGTAAAAGAATGCCTTCCTAATACCCAATTTGTTGTTGAGATCGATGTAAATGGATCTAAGCACCAAGTTGTTGGGTATCTCTCGGGAAAGATGAGAATGCACTACATTCGAATATTAGAGGGAGACAAGGTTAAAATAGAAATGACTCCCTATGATAAAGAAATGGGGAGAATAACATATAGACTTTAATAAAAATGAAAGTAAGAGCTTCAGTAAAAAAAAGATGTCCTGATTGTTATGTGGTAAAAAGAAAATCAAGAGTTTATGTCTACTGTAAGAAAAATCCTAAACATAAACAAAGACAGGGTTAGTTTTAATTAATTTATTTGTTTTTAAAATGGCAAGAGTCGCAGGAGTTGAAATACCAAATGACAAAAAAGTATGGGTTTCGTTGATGAGCATATATGGAGTAGGTGAAGTGAGTGCTAAGAAAATTTGTGAGAAAAGTGGTGTTAACAAAGATTTACTTGTGAAAGATTTGTCTGAAACTGAATTGGATAAAATAAGAAAAGTAATAGAAGCAGATTTTGTTGTTGAGGGTGAATTAAGACAGGATACATTTAGAAATATCAAAAGACTAAAGGATATTAGAGCATATAGAGGAATTAGGCATAAGCTAGGTCTTCCTGTGAGAGGACAAAGAACAAGACATAATGCAAGAACAAGGAAGGGAAAGAGTAGGCCTGTAGGTGGCTTAAAGAGAACTTTAGATAAAACATAGTATATATAAAAGTATGGCAGAAACTGTAAAAAGTAAAAAAACAAAGACTGTGAAAAAAAATGTTCAGAGTGGTATTGTTACCATTCAATCTACTTTTAATAATACAATAATTACTATAGCTGATGAAAATGGAGAGGTTCTAGGTCAAGGAAGTCCATCAAGAATTGGATTCAAGGGTGCTAAGAGAGGTACAGCCTATGCAGCGACAAAGGCAGCTTCTGATGTTACTGAAAAAGTGATAAAGAAATATGGTCTACGGGAAGTTAAGGTTATACTCAAAGGCCCAGGAGCTGGAAGAAATGCTGCAGTTAAAGGATTGGATTCTGCTGGGTTAAAGATAACTATGCTAGTTGATAAAACACCGATTCCACACAATGGGTGTAGAGCAAGAAAAGCTCCAAGAAAATAGTTAACATATATATTTTAAGTAATGGGAAGATATACTGGACCAAAAGAAAAATTAAGCCGAAGAGAGGGAGTAAATCTTCACTTAAAGGGTGCAAGATCTTTTTCGGAGAAAAATGGACTTCAGAGGAAGCCTTTTGCACCTGGGCAACATGGAAACAAACGAAGAGCAAGACTTTCAAACTATGGATTCCAACTTAGGGAAAAACAGAAGGTAAAAAGAATATATGGTTTGAGAGAAAAGCAAATGCATTCAATATATCAAGAGGCTGATAGGAGATCTAAAACGAGAAATACAGACAAAGGGCTTGAATTCTTAAGACTTTTAGAACTCAGACTAGATAATGTTTTGTATTTAGCTGGACTTGCCCCATCGAGAGCTTCTGCTAGGCAGTATGTGGTGCATGGTCATGTTAAAGTTAATGGAAAAAAGCTATCTATTCCATCATATGAACTCTCTGAAAATGATTCGGTAGAGCTAACGAAAGCTAAACTTGCTCCATCTGAGAAGTTTTTTGAATCTCCATCATGGATTGAAAGAAGCGGAGAATCATGTCGAGTCATACGAATGCCAATAAGAGATGAGATTGATGAAGGAATAAAAGAGAACCTAATAATTGAGTTCTACTCTAGATAATTTTTGTTATTTATTTTACTAATGGAAGCATTTAAGGATATAAAAGTTACCATAAAAGAAGAAAAAGATAACTACGGACTTTTCTTAATTTCTCCATTGCCTAGAGGTTATGGTAATACACTAGGTAATGCTCTCAGAAGAATTCTGTACTCTAGTTTAAAGGGAACTGGGATAACTAGTGTAAAAATAAAAGGATTAGACCACGAATATACTACAGTGGATGGTGTGATGGAGAATGTTGTCGACATCATAATGAATCTAAAACAAGTAAAATTCAAAACATCCTCTGATGACTCTTTTGTATGCAAAATTAAAGCAAAAGGAAAGAAGGAGGTTACTGCTGGGGATATTGAGACATCTGGAGATTTAGAAGTTGTGAATAAAGATGCACACATAGCTACCTTAACAGATGCTTCATCATCTTTAGAAATAGAACTTAAGGTAGAATCAGGAATTGGGTATAAAAATGTTGATGATTCAGAAAGGAAAGAAATTGGATTAGTTCCAATCGATTGTGACTTCTCCCCTATTAAAAGAGTAAGCTTAAGTGTAGAACAAGCAAGAAAAGGTCAAGAAACAGACCTAGATGCTGTTCTCATTGGAGTTTTAACAAATGGAGGAATATCACCAAAAGATGCACTTTTAGAATCATCTAAGATACTTCAGGAATTTGCAGGGAAAGTGATGGTTGCGATGGGTATGGCGAAGGAAGAAGTACTTGCTCTTGAGGAAGAAGCTAATACAGTAGAAGTTGAAGAAAACAAAGAACAACCTTCTGAGAATGATGAAATAGGTAGCTGGAAAATAGAGGACCTTCCAATTTCAAAAAGATCAAAAACTGGGCTTTTGGCAGGTGGATTTAAAACAGTAGCAGACCTTAGGGGTACTACTGCAACTGAACTTCTAAGTTTACCTGGGTTTGGGAATAAGTCACTTAATGAAATTTTGGAATTACTTACTGATTATGGTATTAATATTAAAGGTTAAAAGATAATGTACAAGAGAGTTAAGAAAGCAAAATTAGGAAGGACGCAATCACATAGGAATTCTCTAAGGAGGAATCTTTTGAGGTCTCTATTTACACACAACAGTGTTGTTACAACGAGTCCTAAAGCAAAAGTACTAAAACAAGATGCTTCTTCATTGATAGCAAAGGGAATCTCTAAAGGTCAATCATTAGAATTTAGAAGGGAATTAGGTGATATTTTAGGTAGTGATGTGGCTGTAAAGAAGTTCTATGAATACATTAAGAAGGAAGGTGTTGGTGTAGTTATAACAAAAGTTGGGTTTAGATCTGGTGATAACGCTGAAAAATCTAGAGTTATCTTAAAAGGAACTGAGAAAAAGAAAGTTGTTAAGAAGGATAAAAATGTTGAAGAGAAGAAGAAAATTGTCACAAAGATTGGGAAAAATACAAATCTAAAAGATGAGAAAAGGATTGACAAAACAGCAGTTGTAAAAAAAGAACAAAGAGCTAATACTAGATCTGGACTTTAATTAAATAATAGGAAAAGATAATGAAGTACAAAACAATTTGGACAAAACAAGAAGATATCGTAAGAAAGTGGTATGTTGTGGATGTTAAGGATCAAATACTTGGCAGAACTGCTACCAAAATAGCTTCCTTACTGATTGGAAAAGAGAAACCTGAAATAGTTCCAGGGGTAGATTGTGGAGACTATGTCATAGTCATAAATAGTGATGATGTAAAACTTACTCGAGGAAAGGAAACAAAGAAAGTATATTTTAGGCATTCTACGTATCCAGGGGGAGCTAAAGAAACACGCTTTGATGAGCAAATGAAAAAGGATTCTCGAAAAGTTATTACTGATGCGGTAAAAAATATGCTTCCAAACAATAAGCTGAGAGACAAGAGACTTGCAAGATTGTTTGTGTATAGGAATTCGGAGCATAAGCATGCAGCACAAAAACCTGAAGTTATTAAATTGTAATATTTTAAACGGTGGAGAAATATTTTGAAGGAATAGGAAGAAGAAAAAGATCCACAGCCAGAGTGAGGGTCTACAAAGGTGATAAAGCGTCTAGCATCAATGGAAAAAGTATAGATGAGTATTTCGGCCCAAAATCTGAAGTTGTAATAAATAGACCTTTCATAGTTCTTGGTCTTGAAAACAAGTATTACTTTACTGCTAAAGTAAATGGGGGAGGTGTTCATGGGCAGATGGATGCAATTAAGTTAGGAATTTCCAGAGCGTTGTACTCAATGGATGAGAGTCTAAAACCAGTATTAAGAAAAAGTAAACTTGTTACAAGAGATCCTCGTGAGGTGGAAAGAAAGAAATATCACCATGTGAAGGCTAGAAAGAAGCCTCAATTCTCAAAGAGGTAGTTTCCATGATATAATGTGTGCGTGCAAGTACACTAGATGATTGCATTTGCTCTTTGCAAATGAGGAAAGTCCGGACTTCATGTCCGTCTTGAACATATCAGGATAGATGCCAATGAAAGTTGGAGGGGAGTAATCTTTTGGAGAAAAGGGCAACAGAAAGTTATACCGCCTCTTTGAGGTAAGGGTGAAATGGTGGTGTAAGAGACCACCGAGTACGACAGTAATGTAGTACTGCGAGGCAACCCCCATCTGAAGCAAGGTAAAACCGCTTAGATAGATAATCATCGTTATACAGAATTCGGCTTATTGTGTACTTGCACAATTTCTTGTATTAATTTTAATTATATGCAATTCTATACTTAGTTTAATAGGTAACTAATTTGTTGTTTTACGATTTATTATGGGGAATAATATTGAAGTGAATAACGAAGCTGGGAAAAAGAAAGATTTATTCCCTACATTTCATAAAATTGACAAAAATGGTTTTATTATAATACTTCTTGCTGTTCTAGTTCTTTTTGCTATTTGTTTTTATGTTGTTTGGATAACTTTTCCAAGTTTTAATGTTAAAGAATCAGGGAGTTTTGAAGATAATGTGGTTACTGATGAAGAATCCGAAAGCTTGGTAGAAAAAGGTAATGATATAGAGAAGAGTAATAGTGATGAAAAAGAAATACCTGTAACAACTAATTTTGAGATACCAGCTTATATAACACCAGTTTCTATAAATTTTACTTCTGAGCCGATAAATTTAAAAGCGTATCAACCAAGAGAAGCTAAAGTAGAGGAAAGAAATGATAGCTTTGTTATTAAAGTTGTATACCCAGGTACAGATCTTGAAGAAGAAATTTTAACATTAGGAAAAGAAGATGGAATTCATAGGTTAGGAACAATTAAAGCTTCGTTGTTTAATAATTCAAATAAAGTAGCAATAGTTTCTGATAAAGGACTCTTTGTTTATGATTGGAATAGTAAGAACACACGATATTATGTAAGTAAAATAGGAGAGAAGACGGTATATACAGAAATGGGCACAGAATATGAAGAGATTACCTGGAAAGTAGAATCAACAGGTCAAATTATGAAATATAATGATTTCAAATTTGTAAAAAGTCCCATCAAGATATCCAAAAATGATAAATATCTAGTATCTGAGGTAGTGCATGTTGGCTCTAGGATGGATACTTTCCCTTATTCGCTTCTAGTTTTTGATACTGATACTGGAAATTTGTTGAGTCCTGAAATAATGCTCCAATTTTTGGGACGATCTTATATCCAATTCTCTAATGATTTAAAAGATTGGGTATATTGTGTGGATGCGATACATCTTAGAGATGGTAGCTTGGGCTATTTGTATAGTGGCTCTACCAGCGATTTCTCAAATTATATAAACATTAGTGAGAAGTTGAAAATGAATGAGGGATATGATTTTGAATATGCAACTTTCTCAAATGATAACCAAAAAATTGCTATAATGTACAGAGATTATCCTGAGGATTCTGAAAAAACAGGTATATATTGGCAAAGGCATATTGGAATTTTAGATAAAGATGGTAGTAGCTTAGAAATATTGCCTGATGATTCCTTAACTTTAGCTGTAGACACAGGAAGAAATTTCTCCGAAGTGATTTTCTCTCCTGATGATAAATCAATATATTACTTTACAGTATCTGATGGTAATGATGTCTTAGTCCAGTATAATCTTCAGGATAAGAAATACGAAAGAGTAATAAAATTTGAAGAATCAAATTATAGCTGGAGTGATTTCGAATTTACTGAAGATGGATACTTGAAGGTGAAAGTAGAAATTCTTAAGACACCCAAGTCTGAATATGAAAATAATTATACAGGAGAAGAAGAGAAGTTCTTCTATATAGTTTTAGATGTTCAAAATGGTAAACTAATATATTCTTCTGGATATCCAGATTAGAAAAATACGTTGTTATACAGAATTCGGCTTATTGTGTACTTGCACAATACAGCTATTTACAGGGTAGACTCCCTATTCCATTAAGGAAGTCTTTCTCTTTTGTTCTTTTCTTTCCCTCTATTTGCAATTCTTTTATTCTTACACATACATATGGATCCACAGTCGAAACAAGAAGCATACCGTCTTTTGTCCACAGCCTACCAGCATCGAAACCATTAGGTACACCTACTAATTCACTGCTAAAAATTTTCATAATTTTCCCATCCAATGCTTTCTCTGAAGGTAGTTTCAACCTGCACCAAGCGACAGGCCAAGGAATAAATGCACGAACCATACGCTGTATATACTCTGGAGAGTAATCCTTCCAAAATATCTCAGCCTTCTCTTTTGAAATATCCTTCTGCCAACAATATGTAGCTTTACTATGTTCCTGCTTAACAGGGATGATCTCCCCATTTATCCATTTCTCTAAAATATCTCCTAAAATCATTGAACTTTTCTTAACTAATCTTTCTCTCAAAGACAAATTCGTATCTGTATCCAATATCTTCTCTCTCTCAATATGTAGAATATCTCCTTCATCTAAACCTTCAGACATTAAAATTATGGAAATTCCAGTTTCCTTCTCACCATCTAATATTGCCTTTTGTATTGGCACTGCGCCTCTGTACTTGGGTAGTATTGAAAAATGCACATTAATACACCCATACTTCGGATAATCAAGAAATACTTTAGGAACTATCTCTCCAAAGGCTTTACAAACGACAATTTCTGGCTTAAACCTTCCCAAAGCCTTAACATACATCTGTGTATTATTCTCAGTATGAAAAACTGGAATACCATTTTCTATACAATATCTTTTCACATCAGAGGGAGTTATAACCTGCTTTCTTCCTACCTTCTTATCCACAGTTGTAATTGCTCCAACCACATCAAACCTCTCATCGTTATTAAGAGACTTCAAAGTCTCTACTGACTCCCATCCAGTTCCAAGAAACAATAACCTCACCCCATCATTCTGTAAATCTCTCATAATGTAATTGTATATTAAATAAAGGTAAATTGGTATAATCCGAGAATGAAAATGTCTGATTTTACTTACAATCTACCAGAAGAAAAAATAGCAAAGTTTCCTCCTAGCAAAAGAGGAACAACTAAGCTACTTGTTGCTGATAGAAAAAGTGGCGAAATGATTGATCAAAAATACTCTGATATTCCAAAATATCTCCAAAAAGGAGACATAGTTGTTCTTAACGAAACTAAAGTTGAAAAGAGAAGAACATTTTTCAAAACAAGTAGTGGAAGAAAAGTAGAAATACTTTTTCTAAATAAAGTTGAAGATGGACAATGGTATTGTCTCATTGGTGGATCAAAACATACAAAAGAAGGAGATATATTAACATCATACGAAGACGAAAACATCAATGTAGAAGTTGGCAAAAAAGAAGGAGATGGGTTCTTTGTCTATCCAAAAGGTTTAAGTGGAGAAGAGATCTTTACGAAGGTAGGACATACACCAATACCGCCATATATGAAAAGAAATGACACTCAAGAAGATTATGTAAGATACAACACGGTTTTTGCACGAATGGGAGATTCAGTTGCTGCACCAACAGCAAGCTTAAACCTAACAAAAGAGATTCTAAAGGAAATTAAAGACAAAGGTTGCCAACAAACCTTTATTGAATTACAGGTGGGTTGGGGGACATTCTCTCCTGTTAGAGAAGAAAACATAGAAGATCATAAATTACATACAGAAAAGATAACAGTTTCCAAAAAAACTGTAGAAAGTATTAATACTGTTAGAAAAAATGGAGGAAAAGTATGGGCTTTTGGTACAACAGTTGCTAGAACTTTGGAAAGTGTATCAGATGAAAATGGTTTTGTATCAGAGTACACTGGAGATACAAATCTTTACATATACCCAGGATACAAATGGAAATGCGTAGATCACCTCATTACAAATTTTCACATGCCAGATTCTAGTTTAATACTCCTAGTCTCCTCCTTTGCAGGAAAAGATTTAATACAAAAAGCATATTCTCATGCTTTAACTAACGATTACAAATTTCTAAGCTATGGTGATAGCATGCTAATACTATGAATGTAGAAGATTTCGGTAAAAAATGTATATTTATGCCTGATGCAACATATGGTGCAGTAAGGTTTGTCACTACTGATCAGTTGAAAGAGACTGGAACGAAGGCAATTGTCACCAATACATTACATCTAATGATAGGGATGGGACAGGAAAATCTTAAAAAATTAGGAGGTATTAAGAAACTAATGAATTGGAATGGTATAGTGCTTACCGATTCAGGTGGTTTTCAAGTATATTCTCTGATTCATTCTAACAGATGGAAAGGGAATATCAGTAAAGATGGAGCCTCCTTCAAATCTCCAATAAATGGAGATCTGTACACACTAACTCCCGAGAGCTCAATAGACATGCAAATGGCTGTCAATTCAGATATATTAGTTACTCTAGATGATTGTACAGATACAGGTATAGGGAGAAGGGATGCAGAGATATCTGTTAACAGAACGGTAGAATGGGCAAAAAGGTGCAAAGATTATTTTGAAAAACAATATGGTGGAACAAAAAATACAGGAAAACTTCTAAGCTGTGTAGTACAAGGTTCCAACTACTTAGATTTAAGAAAAAAGTGTGCAAAAGAGCTAACAGAAATAGGTTTTGACGGATACAATTTCGGAGGATTTGTAGTAGATGCAGACAAAAACCTAGTAGTAGATGAAATGATTGCTGTATATGAAAATACACCAAAAGATAAATTTAAATATGCAATGGGTGTTGGAAAACCAAAAGATATTAGAATTGCAGCTAAAATAGGATACACAGTATTTGATACTGTTCTAGTAACAAGAAATGCAAGGCATGGAACTTTGTATTCTTCTGATCTAGAAAACGAAGTTCTAAAAATTACCAAACCAGAATATGCACTTGATGATCGTCCGATAGATTCTAAATGCAATTGCTATACATGTAGGAACTTTAGTAGAGCTTATGTCCACCACATGCTCAGGGCTAAGGAAGCAGTTGGAATGACATTAGCTACTATACACAATTTGACCTATTATCAAAATCTCATAGATGAAATTAACAAGAAAAAAAAAGTGGAGGATTAGACAGAAATCCTGATATAATTAGAGCGGAGATAATTTAAAATTGCTTGGCATATGAAAACACAAAAACACAAAAAACTATTAATTACTGGTCTATGTTGTCTTTTCGTAGCTGTTGTTTGTGCACTTGTCTATACCTTTGTAATAAAAAAAGAGGGAACTAGTCAAGAAAAAGATGATACTACAGTGGAAACGGATTCTGAAAAATTTGTTAAGGAATATCCAGCAGTTGGACAAAATAATATGTTTGTATACAAAAGTATGGATGAAATAGGGGATATATTAGAAAGTGGTACAGGGATAGTATACCTAGGTTTTCCAGAGTGTAAATGGTGCCAAGAATATGTAAAGTATCTGTATGCTGTCGCAGTAGAAGAAAACATAGATACGATTTATTATACTAATATACTTGTTGATAGAAAAAATAATACAGAACAATATCAAAGGCTGGTGGCAATCTTAAAGGATTATCTATTAAAAGATAAAGAAGGAAATCCGAGAATATATGTACCTGATATCACAGTCGTAAGTAACGGGAAAATACTTGGGCATGACAATGAGACATCTGTTATAACAAGTGCAGAGAGTGGAACTCCACAGGAGTATTGGACTGAGGAAAAAATTCGAAACCTAAAGGAAAGATTACGAGAAATGTTTAAAAAGCTCGAGTCTAATACATGTACAAGTTGTGAAGTATAGTGGGTTCCTTCTTCAATTATTTCGTTAAACATGATATTATAATAAAGTCCTGTTATTAAACATTTTTAGATAATTGAAAGATGTTAAGTGAACTAATTTCTTTGGTGAAAATATTTTTGAAATTATTACAAATATTAAAACCTTCTTACGGTTTTTTAGCCGTATCTTTTCATAAAGTTGTTTAATAGGGACACTATTAAATTTAATATCGAAATGCAATGGAAACTATAATAGCATCGATTATCGGTGGTATCGTTGGCATTGGTGGAACTTTTGCCCTTCTGAAATATGTATTGAAATGGGTAAATATTGAAGATATACCCGAAGAAGCAATTGAATCTGCAGCAAAGAAGATGATGAGCAAAAAGTTTGAAGATGCCGAAGAGGAGATATCTGAATTAAGAGAGCGAGAAGAAAAAAGATTAAAGGAAATCAGGAAAGAAAATGCTGAACATGAAGAAATTCTAGTTGAAAGAGAGAAATCTTTAAACAAAAGATCAAAAATACTTGATGATAAAAGTGAGGAATTGGCTAGTAAGGAGAAAGAGCTTAAAGCCCTAAGTGAAAAGATAGAGGAAATGAGAACATCACTTAAAACGGAGTTGGAAAAGTTGTCTGGGTTATCGCGGGAAGAAGCGACTGAAAAGTTAAAAGCAGAGATAGATGAGGATTTGAAAGGATATGAGGCTCAAAAAATAAGACAGGCTGAGAAGAATATAGAAGCTGTAGCTGATGAAAAAGCACAAAAAATACTCGTAGAGTCAATGCAAAGGGTTGTTACTGATTATGTAGGAGAAACAACTACTAAAGTTATTAAGGTTGATGATGAAAAAGTTAAGGGAAGAATAATTGGAAAAGAGGGAAGAAATATACGATCGTTTGAACAATTAACAGGTGTAGATGTAATCGTAGATGAATCTCCAAATGCAATAGCATTGTCCTCTTTTGATCCCCTGAGGAGAGAAATCGCATATGTAGCTATGAATAAATTAATAGCAGATGGAAGGATCCATCCTAGTTCAATAGAGGAGGCTGTGAGGAAAGCGAAAAATGATATTTCTCAGGAAATAAAGAAAAATGGACAAATACTTGCTGATGAGGCTGGTTGGCCTGATATGGATGTAGGACTTATGAAATTAGTCGGAAAGATGAAGTACAGAAGTAGCTATGGGCAATCCCTTATGTCTCACACAATAGAAGTTATTAGGATAGCTGAGGTTCTTTCAACAGAACTGGGGACAGATACTGCACTTGTAAAAAAGGCTGCACTTTTGCATGATGTTGGAAAGGTTCTTACTCATAAAGTAGATAGCCCTCATCATCATATATCAGGGCAGATAGCTAGAAAGTATATGCTTGATGATAAACTTGTAAATGCAATAGAAGCACACCATTTAGATATTGAGCCGCAAAGTCCAGAGGCAGTGATTGTATATTTGGCAGATGCAATTTCTGGTTCTAGACCCGGAGCTAGGAAGGATAGTTATGAGCAGTATATACAAAGGATAGAAGGAATTGAGAATGCAGCAAAAGAAATAGGTGGAGATAAAATAGATGAGGTCTTTGCAATTAAAGCTGGAAGAGAAGTAAGGATTGTAGTTAAGCCAAATTTAGTTTCTGATGATGAGGCTGTAGTTATGGCAAAGGATATAGCCAGAGAGATTGAGAAAAAGCTTAATTATCCTGGTAATGTAGAAGTTACTGTAATTAGAGAAACTAGAGCTGTTGAGGTCGCAAAATAGGTTTTTTTTATTGTCTTCTAGTAATTTATGCTATAGGGAGAGTACTCAAATGAGTACTCTCTGTGTTTTGTCTTTAAGAAAATCATTTGTGTTAAGGTTTTTTGTATCCTACATAGAAATTGCCAAAAAATTGTGTATTGTAGGGATTAATGATATATCTGACTATATAATCCTAATCCTCTCTTTATGTATTTGAACATTAAACATACCCAAATGTCCTTTTGTGTTAAAGCTTTTCTTAATTATATATACATAACCTATAATATTATGCCATCTTGACGATTCCTTTAGTTTTTCATATTTTATGAGTGGATATACTTAAAATCTCTCTATTAAAAGAATTTTGGTATATATCACTAAAGAAAGGAGGTTATACACAAAATGTTAAAGAAAGATTTAGTAGATAAGATTGCATCAGTAGGTCTAACGAAGAAACAAGCTGCCGCAGCTTTAGATGCAACTCTAGAGGCAATTGCAGATTCATTGAAGAGTGGTGAGCCTGTACTCTTGACAGGATTCGGAAAATTTGAAGTCAGGACAAGGGCTGCAAGAACGGGAATAAATCCTAAGACTCTTGAAAAAATCAAGCTTCCAGCAACAAAGGTTCCTGCATTTAAGGCAGGTAAAGCTTTGAGAGCTGTTGTTAAGTAATTGCCGGTATTTCTTTGTAGATAAAGAAATTAAAAGGAAAAGGACTCGCTGGAGTCCTTTTCTGTTTTTGATACATATACTTAGTACTATCTTGCATAGAAGCCTTTCATATCATAAACTGTAAAGGATACAATGATAAAAAATTGTCTTGTTCCAAATAAAAATAACTCATACAAAGCGTACTTGCTTAGAAAGACTGCAGTAGTCATATACTCGATTATATTACTACTAGTAAATACTTTTGGAGGTGTGTTTGGTATAGAACAAGCTCAGGCGAGTACAATAACCCCAGAAAACATTGTTGCCCTGACAAATGCGGAAAGAGCTAACCTAGGCCTTTCTACTCTATCATACAATGCCCAACTTTCATCAGCAGCTCTTGCCAAAGCGAATGATATGTTTGAAAAGCAGTATTGGGATCACTTTGGGCCAAATGGAGAAACACCTTGGCAATTCATACGTGGAGCAGGATATTCATATGTATATGCTGGAGAAAATCTAGCTAAAGGGTTTAAGACATCTGAAAGTGTAGTAGAAGCTTGGATGGCAAGTCCAACACATAGAGCAAATATAGTGAATAGTAATTACAGGGATATTGGAGTAGCTGTTGTAGAGGGAATTCTGCTAGGTAAACAAACAGTACTTGTTGTCCAAATGTTTGGAACACTGCCTGGGCAAGTAGAGAGTGCAACAATAACAAATTCTCAAACACCAGCAGTTACTAAAACTGAAACTGTTACAAATACCTCCGTAGTTACTCAAGAGATAGAAACAAAAAATAATATTGAGCAACAAATAAAAAGTATAAGCATCAGTATTCCTGTCAATGGAGAAACATACAGTGATCCTAAATTAAAAGTTGCAGGAAATGTTGAAAATGTTCAAGGTGAATATGGAGTTGAAGTAGTTGAAAATGGAGAGGTAGTGGCTGATACAACCTCTACAACTTCATATTGGAATGCATCTAAAGCGTCAGATTGGTCTGATGGATCTCACACAATAACAGCTGGTATCAAGGGAACTAATGTTATCTCATCTCCAGTTTCTTTTAACATTGACTCTGTAGCTCCACAAATAGATGTAGATTCTTTAAAAGTACGTGAGGAGGGAGATTCATATGTACTTTCCTTTACAATATCAGAAACTCCACAGTCTGTTGAAGTAGTCTCTGGTTCAAAAATAATTCCTGCAGACGATATAGATGGTGGGAGGGTTGAGGTGAAGTTGGCAAGAGATGATATTGCTGATTCTGTGATAATTAGGCTATCTGACAAATACCAAAATGATTCAGAGCTTAATATCTCAGATTATTTTAGCAATGAAAATAGTCAGAAAAAAACTTTAACTCCAATAGTATCGTTAACAGTAGGTAATTTAATTAGTATAGGTATAGTTGGTCTTGTATTTGTTCTTTTGTGTATAGAAATTTTTGAATATATTAAAAAAGGTATGTTAAAGGATGCAGTAGGAGATATTTTAACTGTAGGAATATGGTGGACAATACTTGCTGTTGCAATATTTTCTGGTTTCTCAGGTAATCTTAATTAAGAAGGTGAATGATTAATAGTAAGAAAAAAGCCAAAAATGAAATATTTTTAGGTATCCTTCTATTTCTAGTTACTGAAGTTTTTAATTATTTTGTTCTTAAAACTTCTCTCAAATATCTGCTTTTAATAGGTATACTTGGTATTGTAGTTTTAGAATTTCTGATAGTAAGAATATTTAAGCTTTATTCACAAAAGAAAGTATCTAAATATAGCGATGTTGTAATGAAAATCTCTCTTAAGAGGAGATTCTTTCAATATTTCATACTTCCCTTTGTTTTCTATGTATCTCTTTTGTTCTTTCTATATTTCAATAGGAATCAAATGCTTGGTCATCTAGTATTAATTATATCCATTGGGTTTCTACTAGTGGCTTGTATAAATATGAAGAATTCATTGCAAAAACATTATTCAATAGCCTTGGCAACTAGAACAATATATGATTTCATATGTATAACAGCATTATACTTACTGCTAAATTCATACCTACGAATTGGTTTTAGTTTAGGTGAATTTCTCCTGTTAAGTTTTATAACATCATTCTTATTCCTCATTTCAATATTGAGGATACATAATAGACTTGGTTTAGTAGAGACCTTAGTAGCAATTGTAAGCTCATTCTTAGTGTGTGCCTCAACATACGCTACTTGGAATTCAAATGTCTTTGTGATTCCTGCAGTAGGAGCTTTAACATTTTACTTAATAGCATCATTTTGGAATTTACGATTTGCTGGAAAAACGAAACTATCTGACTATCTATATCCTCTTGTTTATGTCCTTTTAGCATTGGTGTTAATTTTGTTTGTTTGATTATGTTGAAGAGAAAGATTGTTTTAAAAATTGGTGGATCAGTTTTGTATAATAAAGATTTAAATGTTAATTTCGGTCTTTTGAAGAAAGTAAAAGACTGGTATTATCGAACTTCAGAGGAATATTTGCAGAGAGTTATAGTAGTTGGTGGTGGGTATTTTTCAAGGGAATTGCAAAGAAGAATTTCCTCTGAAATTTCTGCAGAGAATGATTTGCATAATATTTCGATGTCTATAACTCAGACAAGTGCAGAATTAGTGAGAGCATACATAGGTGATTCTAATATTTTTGTTCCTAAAAAATTGGGAGATGCATATGAATACCTAGTAGAAAACAATAGCTTTTCTGTTGTGAGTGGAGGATTAAAAATAGGATGGAGTACTGATATGGATTCTGCAGTATTTGCAGATATTATGGAGGTTGACAGGGTATATAAAATTTCTAATGTTGACTACTTGTACGATGTTGATCCTGATATAAATGAAAATGCCAAAGTTATTAAGGATATATCTTGGAATGGGTATTTTTCTTTATTTGATATATCTAAAGATGCTATGCATGAGCCAAATAGCAGTATTCCAGTTGATAGAGAATGTTCTTTATTTTGCAACAAAAAGAGAATTAGCTTTTTGATATGTGGAGGAAATAATCTAGCATCGAGTGAAAAGGACTTAGAGAACATACTTTCTGATGGAACATTAATACATCCCTAATTAGTTATTCTATTGATTTTATTTTATATACAACTATACCCCCTGGGGTAGTTATCTGGACTTCCTCTCCTATCTTTCTGTTCATTAAGGCTTTTCCAATAGGTGAAAGATACGATATTTTGCCTTTCAAAGGATCTACCTCTTCTTCTGTGGCTATCTCGTATTTAAGTACTTGAGAATCTTTTTGTAGGGAGACAATATCTCCAATGCCAACTTCTCTTTTATTTTTGTCATTAACTACTTTTGCATTCTTGATTTTCTCTTTCAGTTCAATAATTCTTTGCTCATTTGCCATTTGTTTATCTATTGCCATTGAGTATCCATCATTTTCGCTTAAATCTCCTTGATTTCTCATTTCATTAAGAGTGTTGGCTATTTCATATCTTAGGATATCTTCCCTGTATTTCAGCTCTTTCTTGAGTTTTTCCAAACCTGCCTTAGTGGTCTGGTACACATTACTTCTTTCCATTTTCCCAAACCTATTAAATTAAATGCAACTGATAATATATTGCTATGACAACGAAGTCAAATAAATAGAGTCCTGTAGTAGCAGTGTGAAAAACATCCTTTCTATGCTAAAATGTTGTCCGTATATATGCCGCTATCGTCTAACGGTTAGGACGCAGGATTCTCAATCCTGGAATTGGGGTTCGATTCCCCATAGCGGTACCAATTTTTTTTATTATTAATAATGAAATTTGACATTGTAACAATATTTCCAAATATAGTAGAA